>Ga0310690_10001451_pt1 | contig 42022 bp, 35 predicted proteins | sample AusTroGonzalo_MG_2_FD_207661 | JGI IMG/M metagenome (GOLD analysis project Ga0310690, IMG submission 207661) | Bovine rumen microbial communities from tropical cattle in Woodstock, Queensland, Australia - Gonzalo_04 (v2) (version 2) | ecosystem: Host-associated > Mammals > Digestive system >... | reverse complement strand
ATTGTCGTTTGGAATGAATGAGAACGTTCATATGCGATTATCTGGTTTCAAGCTTCCTATTAATTGTAGCTGATCTTTCCTTTTGTTAAATCATTCGCACAATTGTTCAGTCAGCATTTTTTCATGCTTTTGGATTTCTTCCATTCATCAAATTGATTGAATAGTTTCTATAGCTTTTAATAAACTTACAGCTCAAATAATATTTGGAGTTCATGCTTCTCGTTTATCAGCATTATTTTGTAATGAAAAATCTTCAATACTTACATCTTTTACTGTTCATCATCATAGTATCAGAGGATTTAATGACTTAATATAATCATGTTTAAGGTACAACATTCATAGTCATGTATATGCCATCATTTTGTGTCATGTCATAATCAAGGCATCACACTTTACATTATCTATATCTACTGGTATATGTGGAACAGACTGGGATCAGTCAACGATAAAAAATACATTTTCTCATATCTTTTTTCTAACTTTCTCAACTTGCATAATTTGTCATGTTACATTTGATACATGAGAAAAAGAAACTACTTTTACGTGCTTATCTAATTTTTTATCTAGGTCTTTCCAATCTATTTCAAAGTCTTTTGTTTCATTGATAAATTCTATCTTAAATCAAAATACTTTTGATAAAGTTTTCCATGGTAAAATATTTGAATGATGTTCCCATATTCATAGCAAGACATTATCTCATTTTCAGAGTCTTCAACTATTTACTAATGCTTGTGCTAGTAAGTTTAAACAATAAGTTGAATTATATGAATAAATAATCTCACTTGGTTTACAGTTTATTAGGTTCGCTAAAGCACATTTTGATTGATAATATAATTCTTCTGATTTATCTGATAGAGGATATAGTCAGCGGTGTATATTCGCATAATCATTTTTTAGGAAATCTGATACTCAATCAATTACAGCTTTTGGTTTTTGTGTAGAAGCTGCATTATCAAGGTATATGATTTCTGAATGCTCATCAAAAATAGGGAATAGTTTTTTCCATTTATTACCTTGTTTTCATAATATATTTATCATGTTATTATATCTGAGTTAAGTTATAGTATGTAGTTGTGTTCGAGTCTTTTGTTAAGTAGTAAGAGCTTTTATCAATACGAATAGATCCTTCTACAAGAGCTCCATTAGTTAGGATAAATGATACGCTACCAACAGTATCTCAGCTTTCAATGTTATAAAGAGTTCCATATCGTACGAAACTATTAGCTCAAACATTGTAAGAATCTGTATTAGCTTTCTTTATTCTGTATCTTTCTCAAATAATCTCTACGTAACCATCATTAAATGCTGAGTTGTTTAGAGCTAATATATCTACATAAACTTTTGCAGAAATTTTTCACTCTTCGCTAGTAGCTTGAGTTTCATCTAATGTTTTAACTATTTCATCTGATAGTTGACTAGAATTGAGATTGTTGTACATAGTTAATCTAACTTTTAGTCTGTATAGATATGTAGCGACTTCGTATCTAGCAATATCTGCTGTAAATGTTACAGTATCTTGAGCTGATATTAATCAGATTTCTATAGCTCTTTTATAGTAAGCTGTCCACCAAGGATTTAATGACTCATCTAATGTTTTACCGTCAAATAATCTAATTAACATAGCCACAAATTCAGCTTTACTTACAGTTTTATCTGGGGAGAACTTATCATTTGATCATGCCATGATTCAGTACTGACATACTCTAGTAATAGAATCTTTATATTCTGATCATGAAGCTACATCACTAAATTCACAGTTTGCGAAATTCTTAATTTCTGTCATGTTTGTAGCTATTGCAAATTTATCTAACATTTTTGCAACTTGTGCACGAGTAATTGTTTGATATGGCATGAATGCTTCAGTTGTATTATAGGAAGTCATTCACATATCATACATCCAATTAATAGCTTCTATAAATTCAGGGGAATCTGTTAATGTCTCATTTCATGCTATTATATCTAGACTAACCGAACTTCAAGAATCAGCTACCGTTCAACTAGCAGCAGTTATTCAGTTTGAATCAGGATTAGATGTATCTATTGGAGTTTCAGCAACTGCTCAAGTTTTTTGAGCTCATGATCGTTGAGATTTTAATTCTTCTAATTGTTTAGCGAGAGTGTCGCTATCTCAAGCTAAATCTTCTAAACGAGCTAAATACAGTTGATACTGAATGTCATCAATTACCATATTTTTAAATCTGAATATTAATAGTGATGCCTCTCGTCTTGAAACTGGTTTATCAAACTTTGCTAAATTTGTTTCGTTTGTTAATCAAATTGTCATAGCTTTTACATAATATTGTATCCACCAAGGTTGTCCAGATTCATCGGACATTTTTCACTCAAATATTCTAAGAAGGACAGCTAAAAGTTGTCATTTAGTAAGATTATCGTGAGGCATGTATTGTTGAGTCTTATCATTTCATCTGAATATTCACCATCTACATACGTTATAAATATGTTCGGCTAATGTAGGATCAAACATATTGGTATCCACAAAGCTACAATTAAATCATTTATCTTCTTTTGAAAATCCTAGTTGGCTATAAAGCTGACCAATCATTTTTGCTGATTCTTCTCTTGTTAGATTATCGTAAGGGCGAAACTCTTCAGCATTATCATATTTTGTTAATCAGTTCATAAACATTCGATATAGAGCCTTATCAAATTCCTCTCATGAAAGTAATTCTACTTCAACATTCTCTCCAAGTACACGTTCTGATGTACTTGCTGCTGGAGTGTTTACAACTTCTCAAGTTGAAGCTTCTGTTCCTGTTCATACAGTGTCTCAAGTTGAAACTTCAGTTCATGTTCATACAGTAGTTCAACTATTGACTGTAGTTCAAGTTCATTCATTCGTTCATGTCATATTTTGAGAATCTCAAGTGTTAGCTAATCATAAATTTAAATCTGCATCTAATCACGTTAGATAATCATTTACATTATCTAGTGTAATTTGTGTATCTCAAGACATGAGATAAACTTCGCTATTATTTTCATCTATTTGTAGATCATAAGCCGCATCTACTACTAATCAGTAGGCAATAAAACTTAATAATACAGTTAATCAGAATAATGATAAATACTTTTTCATGAAATTTTGAAAAATAAATAAAACCAAAACTTATAAATAATACTAGGAATATTATGTATTTTTTCAAAAGATTTTAATGTTATATGTTATACTTTTATGTAAATACTATTAAATATTATTGACTAATACAAATAAGAATGTATTGCTTTTGGTATCCAGAATTATATAAAGTACATTGTTAATATATTAACTGAAAATAAAATGGAAAACACAGAAAAAAAGAGCAATCATCTATTAACTGGTATAATAACAATCTTGCCTATTGTACTCTTTGTTGTTATAATCAGTTGGTTGGTCAGTCTTGTGTTAGGTTGGGTAGGACGGATAACGACGCTGTTCCCAGAAAAAATGTGGGATGCTTTGGGTCTTCCAGAAGTTGTTGTCAATCTGTTAGGATTCATAATATTGTGTGCACTTGTTTGGTCCCTTGGATTTATCATGAATCAAAAGAAGATAGGTAAGAAATTGAAAAGTTGGTTTAATCCAATCATATCAAAAGTACCTCTTTTGAGTTCCTTATCAAAGATAACGAACCAAGTTACAAAGACACTAAAGGACACAAACTCTTTTAAGGAAGTTGTGCTCGTAAGATTTCCTACAGAAAAATCGTGGTCTATAGGATTTATTACTGGAGATAATTCGGAAGCATTTGGTGATGCAGTTGGGGATAATCTTGTCTCAGTATTTATTCCAACGACCCCTAACCCTACTAATGGATTCTTAGTGTTGATGAATACGAAGGATCTTAAGAAGACTGATGTTCCTGTTGCCACCGCTATATCCTTTATTATCTCTATGGGTACAGCTGGCGCAACAAATGAAGTATTAGAAAAGTCTTACTCCGATTCGGAGTAAGATTTTTTTTGAAAAAATTCTTGTTAATATTTTGGAAAAAAATAATAATAAATCAGATTTTTTATTTTGATTTCTTGCATATGTTGATAGTCGTAGATAAGCCAAAATGAATAAGCAGTTTTGATGTTATTCGTGTTTTGAAAAGAGAAATTCCAGAGAAAAAAATCTGACATAGTTGAACATTAGATCCTTTAGCAACAGGGTTAATGTTGATTTGAACAGGGGAGGATACCAAAAGATTAAATGACTTAATTTGATTAGATAAAAGTTACGAAACTATAATAGATTTTTCCAAAAAATCAGACACACGAGATATATGATATCGAGATTATTATGAAGAAATAGATGTAGAATGAAAAGAAATTTTATTAGAAGATATTAAATCAAAATTAGATTTAATTATTCCTGAATACGAATTACCACTCACACCTTTTAGTGCAAAGAAAAAAGATTGAAAAAAACTTTACGATTTAGCTAGGAAGTGAGAGCAGATAGTTGAAAATAGATTAATGAAAACCTACGGTTATGAAATTTTGGATTATAATTTTCCTGAATTGAAGTTAAGGCTAGATGTTGGTTCATGAACATATATTAGATCAATTTGACATTGGCTATGAGAAGAGTTTTGACTTGGATGAATACTTACAATGCTTAGAAGAATTAGAGTAGGTGAATATGAACTTTCAAAAATTAATTTGGATAAAGAATGAATTTTTTTCAGGAAAGAATGAGATGATATAAGTTTTAAGTACTGAATAATAGAAAATTAGTCATTCTGAACGTAGTGAAGAATCTTAGGTGTAAATATAATACATAAGATTCTTCGTCGTCATTTTATTCCTCCTCAGAATGACAAGTCGTATTTAATTTGTTTAATTATGAAAAATGCAACAAGTATTATTTATTGGATGATGAAATGCTTATCCTAGTCGTGAAGATTTTATAGAAGAATTGAAAAAATGGGATTATAATCCATTTGAAGTAAAGAAAAAATGGAAAAATACTTTATCTAAGGAACTATGAGAAGATTATCAAGTAGCTTTACTCGATATGCCAAATAAAAATATTGCATTGTATAAAGAATGGGAAATTCAGTTCAAAAAAACTTTCGAATACTTAAATTGAAATCAAATTATTATTGCTCATTCATTGTGAACTATATTTATTCTGAAATATTTAACTGAAAACTGATTTCCAAAAAAGATTAAACAGTTACATCTAGTTTCTGCTTTAATTGATGATAAAGATTTACCACCTGAGGAAAGTTATATTGGAGATTTCCAATTTGATATACAAAAAATTCCAGAAATAGAAAAAATCTGTAACAAAATATTTCTTTATCATTCAAAAGATGATTTTTGTGTGTCATTCTCTCAATGAGAAAGATTATATGGATTCCTACCTAATGCAAAATTTGAAGTTTTTGAAGATAGAGGACATATGAATATGGAAGAATTTCCTGAATTAATTCAGAACATTAAAAATGATTAATTCTTCTTGAATGATAATATTTTTTTGAAAAAAATCAGATTTGTTAAAATGATTATAATTCACAAAATTATCAAAGCATAATTTGGTTCTAGATAAGATAAAATCCATTTCATAAATGTTATATAAAGTGCAACACATCCAAATATTATAGACCTAGTTGTGGCAATAGATTTTCATTTTGTGAGTTGAATTAATTGATGATTCCATGATGGAGAGATGATTCCATCAAAAACTGTAAATATAAAATAGATTACAGCTAAGAATATTCGTGATTTGAAAAATATTCATGCTATGATTAAACATATTGCTTGTCAAATTGTACTCCGAACTCGAGAATGATTGTATCAATATTTTTCTCATCGTTTGTAAGCATATTTTCATGCAAACATACTTCAAATCGTAAATAATGTAGTGATAAGTCATGAAATCCAATCCAACATACCTTTTTCAGATAAGATTGGCAAGAGCAAAATTCAGAAAAATGTAACATGATGAGAAAGCGAACGATAAATCAGAAAGTTTCTCATGTCTTTATTTCAAAATACTTCTTTTATAGCGTTTTTTCACGTATCAATGTTTAATTGAACAGCTTGTTTGAATGTTTTAATCTTTTCTTTTATTTGGTATGTTTCAGTAAGCTGATAAGTGAGAATTATTAGAATAAATGCTGAAATACAATCAAGAGTTGCTAAAATTGTATATCAGCCTTCAGGAGCAAATTTCAGAATAATTGATGATATTAATGGTGTAATTATAGCAGCAAATTCTCAGTAAAAAGAAAATCTTCCAAAAAACCTTCAGAATTTATCTTTTTCTCATATTTTAGATAAATTTTCTTCCAAAAATGCTTGTCATGTTCCACTCCAAAAACTGTAATATAATCCTTGGAATACAGCAGCAATACAAAATCCTATCAGATTTGGGAACACCAGAATAAATAAAGCGCATAGAAAATTACATATAACTGATGCTAATAATGATTTTTTTCTTCAAAATGTGTCTGCTAATACAGAAGTTGGTAATTCAAATATCCACATTCAAAATGTGAAAATATTAGATATTAATACGATTTCGAAAGTAGATAATCCTGTGTATTTATAAAAAATTGATATTATTGGTACTAGAAAAGTAATTCCCGAAATTAGGCTTATTAATCAGTATTGTTTAATGTTTTTTGTGGCTTGTTTTTTTGTTAATGTCATAATGTTAATATGAAAAATTAATACTATTTATGAATAATGTATAAAAAAGTAGATTGAATAAAAGTAAAAAATAATTACAGAATACTTGTTTAACTAATTTGTTGTAATGTTATTTCAGATTAAATCTAAACCTGAAGATTTCGTTGTAGAAGAAATTTTGTGAGAATGAATTCCATCATGAAAATGAGATTTCTTATATGTTTTTTTTGAAAAAGAAAATCTGACTACGATGGACATTGTGGATGATTTAACTAAAAAATTTCACTTGCAACGTGATGAAATAGGAATAGCATGACTAAAAGATAAAGCTTGAATTACTAGACAATGGATTTCTATTTCTCAGCGTTCATTATCTAGAATATGATGAGAAGAATCTTTTATTCAAACACTTTGAAAAAAAGTCAGAATTTTAGAAAAATCTTATAATGAATCTTGACTAAAAGTAGCTAGCAATCAGTGAAATAAATTTGAAATTCGTTTACGTGTAAGACAAAATATTTCAAAAGAAATAAAAAATCAGATTGAAAATAATGTACAAAAAATAATTGAGAAATGATTTCCAAATTGTTTCTGAATGCAGAGGTTTGGAAAATGAAAGAAAAATTTTTATGAAGCAAAAGACCGTTTGAAAGGGCTGGCTCAAGAATACAATGAAAAATGAAAACTAAAAGAAACAGATTTACCTTATCATTTAAGATTTCTTTTACAGGCTTATCCTAGTATGTATTTCAATGAATATGTATTAAATCGTTGGGAGAAATGACTATTCTTGCTACAGTGAGATATTTTGGTGGACAGATTTAATTCAAATTGAGTACAAACTGTTGTTTATGACTCTCAAAAAATATATCCATTTGATTATCAAAAATTAAAAAAAGAAAAGACTGATTTGAACTTTTTTGAACCTGATATCTCAGATGAATGAGATGATTTTGATACAAACAAGCGATTCTCAACGTGACCAATGCTTTGATGGAATTTATTATTATCATCCGAGTGAACTAAAGCTCGTGTTCGTGATAGTCAATTGTTAGAATTAGCTGAGTTTGACGAATGAATGCAACAAGTTTGTAAAATATATAATTTACGATGAGTTAGGAGAGTGTTGTTTATCAAAGTTCCAGATTTGAAATTTGAATGGGATAATGATGATATAAAATTACAATTCTTACTACCTACTGGAACTTATGCAACAACGTTGGTATCTTTTATTCTACAGTGAATTGACCATTTAACGTTGAAAGATAACTCCTTATTGATTCCTAGAATTTCTAATAAATAAAATTTCAGATTTTTATTAATGATTTAGTAATATGAAATTTCCAATTCCTAATTTATATACATATAGTGAGGTAAAAAATCCTAAATGATTGATTGTTTTTGTTCATTGATTAACAAGTAGCAAAGATGAAGAAATGTTCGTACAATGAGAAAAGTTTTTTAATGAAAATTGATTTTCTACATTCAGATTTAATCTCTATTGAGATTGATCTGAAGAAAGAAAATTAAATGAAATCTGATTACAAGATAATATTGATGATGTAAATTCAGTATTAGAATTTTGTAGTGAACTGTGATATAAATCAATATTTCTAGTGTGACATAGTTATGGATGAATTGCCAATTTATACGCAAACCTTTCAAATGTAACATGATTATTGATGTGGGATTCATCTATATGATGAAAATGATTATTGTCAGATGTTTATAAAAATGAAAAATGATGATATTATATTGATTGGTGAGATTGATATAAACACTATATAAGCGAAAAATTATATGAAGATTTTCAAATTCCATCAGAAAATTTTTTGGAGAAAATATCTGAAATAAATATTCCAGTAAAGATAATTTGAGCTGAAAATTGATTAGGTGAAGTGGCGAAGAAATATTATGAATATACAAAGGAACCGAAAGAATTAAATATTATTTTATGAGCAGATCATCGTTTCTTAGATTGATGAATGAAAGAATTATTTTATGAAAGTTTTAAATGGATAAATAAATTTTTTTAAAAGAAAAAACGGAAGGCAAACCTCCCGTTCCATGACCAACCCGAAAGGCGATCCATTATATGGATCGATATCTTTACCTTAAGTCTTCAAGATGAAGATATTGATCCAATAAATTCAATCCGGGTTGGCCGTAACTCATCACGGTCTATTGGGTAGTATACCGAGATGACAGTAGGATGAATACATCCTTGACGATAAGCAACCTAGTATAAGGGATTGTTGTGTGGGTAGAACCTTACGGTAGTTTACTTATGTCACGATTATTATATTCCAAAAAATAAAATTTTGCAAATTTTTAGTGTAATATATTTAATAAAAAGGTTGACATTTTAAAATAAGATTATTTAATAATAGATTTGTGCGGAAATTTTGTATAAAAGTCTGATTTTTTTTGCTTTTTGAAGTATTATTGATTATACTTAATTTGAAGGTATTTTATTATTTATTGCTATTGATGCCGAATTGATTAGGTAGTTATACACCATCATCTTTGCAATTTTCATCTTCAAAACTGTTTTTTCAGCATCAAAATCAGATTCTCCAAAATATTTGATTTATTTCTCCTATTAGCATCGATATCCACTTTAAATATACTTTTCAAGAAGTTCAAAGCGATTATTTTATTGAGTGAGGGGAGTTCGAATGATTAACTGTTGACCATGATGTACATGAGCAATGAATAATTTATAAAATCTGATTTTTAAATCCAAAATATCAAAATATTCAACATCTTTCTTTAGATTTGAATAATAATGTATTAGATAATCCATCTTTGTGGCCATTGGTCGGTTGACTTTTGTGATGGTGAGTTGTGTTTGGATTGTTAATGTGGCTTTATGGTAAATGACAATTTTGGCACGTATTATTTTGGTTGAACGTTATAGGTGGATGAATTTTGCTTTGCTTTTTGATGTGGAAAGTTGCTAAAGTTTTGTATAATAAATTCGTTAATACAACAAGGGTAGATTATTGATGATTTACTGTTAATTATGCTAATCAATCTGATGCGCTAGTACTCTCACCTGAAGTGATTAAAACGCTAAAAGGACTGGGAAAGGATTATTGGATTACAAAGTTTTGTTGTACGTGAAATTGTATATATTTATTGCAAGATGTGCATGATCGTGAATGAAATAGAGTATCTTCATCTTCGAAAATGTATTCTGAACAAGAAAAAGCAAGTCTTCAACAAAGAACTCTAGATTATATTCATCAATCAGAATTTTTATCTTTATTTACCTTGACTTAAATGGTAGAGCCACTTATTAAAAAACAGGATTTACAATGAGATTTTAATTTAGCAACTCAAAGAGGTGCTGAGTGGCTTGCTAGCATTTTATGAAAGAAAAAATTTCAAAAATCAGCGATACAGGAACATGATGATCAAATAGTTGAAGTTGTGAAAGAGGTTTATCTTCCGCCAGAGCAACGTGTAGATAGCGTATGAGACTGGATTTTAGATAGGGATACAAGTTTTTTGGTTCATGCTGCATATAAGCATCGTACAGAAAATATTGTTTTGATATGTTATAGATGAACAGATTTTAAAGATGTGAAAGATATATTTAGTGATATTCAGATAGTACTTTGAGTAAATGGAATAGATGGGCGCGTGCAACAATCTTTGGATTTTTTCGATGAAATTCAAATGAAATATCCAGATGCGAGAAAATGGGTTTGTGGACATTCACTATGATGAACAATTTCATACATAGTAACAAAACATAGAAGTCCTGAACGTTGTGTTGTGTTTAATCCCTGAGCTAGTCCAACTAAAAGTTTTATTGGGATGATGAAAGATACGTTATTAAAGAAAGACTGGACAAAATGTATTACAACTTATAAAGTTCGATGAGATGTGGTATCCACGTTGAGCTTTATTTGAAACGTAAAAAACTTTACTGTAAAGTCTGCCAGTCCATTAACATTACATACAATAAATAGTTTCCCTGAATTATTTGCAAAAATGAAAAATGAAAATTAAAAAAAGCAGATTTGCTATGAATCTGCCTTTTTGTTAATTATTTTAATTAAGTTATTCCAACTAAAGAAGTCAGGGTTTTCATAATTGCATAAGAGAAAATCACAATAAGTATTCAGATAATTGCATTTTTAATTGTTTGATTGGGTACTTTTCACCCACTAAAGACACTAACCATATATTTGTATCAAGTATACATTATGAATGCCATTCATACCACAAGTCCTAACTGACTCAAGAAGCCTACGATTAAGGTCAAGAATACTGGTATATCATCCCAGCCAATAATTCATGAAGCCCACCTTTCTGGTAACGATAAATCTTTGACAGCTAATCGATAATTTTTCCAAACATTTCATCCTGATCAAATGGTCTTTATCCAAGATTCAACATGTTCACTTTCCTTGTCAGTAAGCTCTGGTACAATAGTAATTTGTTGGGATTTAACAGAAAAAGATGTAAAAAACAAGCATATTCACAATATAATTATCTTTGTGTAATTATATATCTTCTTCATTTTTGCCAATTAAGTTATTCCAACTAAAGAAGTCAGGGTTTTCATAATTGCATAAGAGAAAATCACAATAAGTATTCAAATGATTGCATTTTTAATTGTTTCATTGGGTACTTTTCATCCACTAAAGACACTAACCATATATTTGTATCATGCAAACATTATGAAACCAGCTCACACAACAAGTCCCAGTTGACTTAAAAATTTAACTATAAATTCAAGATAGTCTGTGATGGTACTCCAATCCATAATTCAGGAAGCGATTTTTTCAGATGTGGAAAATCCGGAGGCGGCTTCAATGTAGCTTTCCATTACTTTTCATCACGATTTTCCAATCTTATCAATTGCTTCTTCAATTTTAGTAATTTGGTCATCTTTCAATTCTGGCAAAATATTGAATCATTTAACATCCAAATCGTTTCCACCGTTGTCGGAAGATGCATTTCCTGGTAAGTACAATAATGAAAGACTAATGACTAGTATGGATAAAAGTCAGATTTTTTTAAGATTTCTTTTTATCATTTTTATCATCTTACATATAAAACAGTCTATTTTACACAAGACTTAACTAAATGAGGCACTTTTTTAGCAATATCTAACAATCTATCATGGATATCCTTCTGGGTTTCTCTTAATGTGTTTCTTCTATCATGTAGATAGGAAATATAACCATTTACGAAATTATATAGAAAACGATTTCACTCCTTTTGTGCAACCAATCAGATATATCTATTTTCGTTTACTATTTGCTGTTTTACAGCATCATTACATAACCATCTTGCTGATTTATTAATTGACCTTATTCTATCATCTGATTTTATTCATACATTCATTAATGCATAAAAATACTGAGATAGAGCACATGCATTGTGATATCTATCATACATACTCCAATCTTTATAATTTCTTAAAGCGTTCGCAATATCTTCTTCAGATTCTTTTCATCATGATCATATCACATACTTTAAAAAATCATCATTACCTGCATCTCAGAATTGAGCATCCATTTGTGAAGCAATATCATATTTTAAATTGTATTTCCAAAATTCTTTGTATTTATCAATTATTGATTGCACATCAGATCCTGAAAGATCTTCAGCTTTTTCAGTTATTCGAGACCTTCGTTCAGCTCATTTTTCATCAACTGTCATCTTTGTATCGACATAAATATCATTCTCTCAAGTTAGTCAGTTTAATCTTCTCATAATTACATCAAATAGATGGTCGAATAAATATGGACTATCTAGAGAATTAGGATTAAAAGAATTTTTATCAGCTTTGCAAGTTTCACGCTCAAAAGACAATCATCATAGTTCTTTTTCGCAACAGTATTTTTTTAAATTTAAAATAGCTGTATTTAGTGAATCTATATCAATAATGTCAGTTTGTTGTTCTACAGTCAAAAAATTTGAGTATATGAAATCATCTCTTCATCGAACTGATTTAACAATTTGGAATGAGTTATTGGCATCTCAAGTATTTATAAATCTATCAATGGCAAAAATTCAACAATCTGAATTATCTGCAAAAGAAAAACCGAGGATTCATAATAGTAATACAACCGGCACTATAAATATTTTGTTTATTTTTTTCATTACAATGATTAATATAAATACTTTTTATATTACATACTAAGTATAACATATTTTACTTTATATTGCAACTTTTTTTTGTGAAAATTGCTTATTTTTATCATTCATATAAAATTAGTTCTAAATTTCAGTTTAAATCTTCAGCTACAGCAGCGAGGTGTTTTAACCAATCTCATGTGTTAAAATAATCCAATCAATTAATTTTATAATGTTTAGAAACATGGAAGTGTCATATGATAATTCAATCAGTATCTATATTTTTTGAAAAATTTTTGATTAGTCTGTTTATTTTAGATTCAGGCATCCTAACTTTTTTAACCCATTCTTCTAATTTCTCTGCAAGAGAAAAGTATGAGGTATTATATACATTTCTATTCCATAGATATTCTATTTTTAGTAATAGTCATGTTACTATACTTCAAATTTGTCATAGTTTGTTTCAATCCTTATTTACTCAATCCAGACAATCTCAATGAGTAACGTAATATTTTTTTCATTCTAAAGTTTTATAATACATATCTCTACATATAGTCATATTTTCTATTTTTATTCCTTTTCAGCATTTTAGCTCCCTATCATGATTTCATTGAATATACGTAACTTTTATTCAGTTCTTAGCCAAATTGTTGATATAATCCAAAGTTTTCTGATCTTTTTCTCTTCGTCTTCAAAATCGATTAAGTTGTCGATAATCTATAAAATCTCAAATAATAATCAGATTTTCAAAAGATATAGAATTTAAAAATTTGATTAGTTTATCTCATTGATTCTTGGGATTTCAAAGGTGAATATCAGAGATAAAAACAGTTTTATATTGTTTTTTCTTATTCATTTATGATGTAGGGTTATTGTGTATATAATGCTCTTTGTTTTTAAATTTGTGGTACAGAATTTCAATAAAATCTTGAAATCATAATTTCAAAAGGTATTATTCTTTCAGTTTTTTTAATTTTTTTGATTGAATTATGAAATATCATTCACAGTTGATTGGAAAGTATATATCAATTAATGATACTCCAGAGAATATTGCCAACAATTTGATTTTAAAAACAGTTGAAATTGAGGAAGTTATTCAACGTAAAATAGATAAACACATCGTAATTTGAAAAGTAATCAGCGCAGTAAATCATCCAGATTCTGACCACATGAGCGTATGTCAGGTTGACCTTGGAAGTAAATGACAATTCCAAATAGTTTGTGGAGCAGCAAACGTTCAATGAGCCAAATATGTAGCAGTAGCTATGGAATGAGCCTTTTTCCCACAAGCTGGAATTACCATTGCACCTAGAAAATTACGTGGAGTAGATTCAAATTGAATGATATGTTCAAAGAATGAATTATGAATTAATGAAGATACAGATAAACCTTGGATTTGGGAACTAGATAAAGATTTAGAAGTTTCAGATGAGGATTTAGGAACTCCTTTAACGGATAAATTCGAATGGCTAGACAGTTATGTTCTTGATATAGATAATAAGTGACTGACAAATCGTCCTGATTTGACTGGACATTTTGGAGTGGCTTGGGAATTTAATTCCATGTATAAACCTCAATGAAAAATATGATTCAGTGCACTGCCAAAATATCAAGATGACTTTGCAAATACAAATATGCTAGATTTACTTGAGCACTGAGAAAAGAAATGAAAGAAATCTGTAATCTGTGAAACTGAATGACTGAATAACTATATCTTACTAGAATTGAATAACGTAGAAGTGAAAGATTCAGATTTCTATATGCGTTTACAAAATGCAGACCTTGGAAATGGAAGTGTAAATAATTGGGTAGATTTCTCTAATATCTTTATGAATATTTCATGAAATCCAGTTCATTTCTTCGATGCTGATAAAATCGAGTGAAATATTCATATACGTGACGCACATGAATGAGAAAAATTTGTAGATTTGTTTGAGAAAGAACACACATTAATTCCTCAAGACATCGTAATCGCAGATGATAAAAAAGCACTTTGTTTATGATGAATAATGTGATGACTAAATAGCTGAGTGACAGCGGAAACTAAGAATATATTGGTAGAAATCGCAAACTTTGATCCAGTAAGAATTCGTAAAACAGGAGTTAGACTTGGATTACGTTCAGATTCAGAACTTAGAAATGAAAAGTATATTGCTCCTACATATTCATTATATGCTTTGTTATTATTCTTAGATGAATTGAAATTCTATGCTAAAGATTTATGAAATTATGAAATTGGAGGAGTAAGTTCATATGTTAAACCATGACTTCATCCAGTTCAGTCAACTACAATTAATGTAAATTGGGATGAAATGAATCAATTTATCTTTTGAAAAGATGATAAAAAATCTGATTTTCAAGAAAAGGCTTCTGAAATTCTTACAAACTTGTGATTCAAAGTAGAATGAAATCGGGTAACGGTTCCCCTATGGAGAGGACCGGATGATATCAATATTCCAGCTGATGTTGCCGAAGAGGTAGCAAGAATTTGGGGCTATGAACAAATTAAATTGACAGCGCCACTTACTCAGATTCAAAGTCAGAGTTTTGTATGAAATACTGAAGTAATACGTATTGTAGAAGAAACTTTGGTAGAAAAATGTCGCTTTGACCAATGAGAGAATTATCCATGGGTAAGTGAAAAAATGGTACAACCATTTGGAAAAACTAGAGATGATTTTATAACCTTGACTAATCCAGTAAATCCTGAATGTCCATTGTTGCGTGATAATTTCTTATATCAATTTTTACAGGTAGCATCTAAAAATTCAAAATTCTTCGATGAAATAAAATATTTCGATACAGGTAAAATATGGACAAAAAACGAACCAAATAATGACATAGCTCCAGAATTTGCTGCTGCGCATTTGGATGAACAATTACATGCTGCATTCTTTATGTATAAGAAATCTATCAATTCATGGAAAGAAGATACATTACTTGAAGCTAAATCTGTAATCGATACATTGATTCACGATTTCGAATTAAATGGAAAGATTACTTATGAAGCCACAGATTTGCCATATTTCCATCCAAAGAAACAAGGTAAAATCTTATTCAATAAACAAGAAATCTGAATTATCTGAACAGTTCATCCAAATATTTTGAAGGCAAACAAATTACCAGAAAATGCAAGTTTAACATTCGTAGAAATATCACTTGAAACTATAAAAGCACTAAGATCTAAGGAAACTGAAAAGACTTATATTTACGAAACTATGCAGGATCAGATTTTATGGAGAGATTTGAGCTTCGTAATAGATGAAAAAGAAGATTTTTCTAAAGTTCTTTCAGCTATTCGTAAAATAGAAGAAATCAAAGATATTCGTGTATTTGATGTTTATCAGTGAGAGAATTTACCAGCAGGTAAAAAGTCAATTTCATTACAGATAAAGATTATGTGAGATGGAACTATGACCAGTGAGCAGATTGGAGCTGTGATGCAGAAAGCAATTGATGCTGTAAGTAAGGTCGGAGGAGAATTGAGAGGATAAGAAAAAATAATATATAAAAAGCTGACTTTGAAGTCAGTTTTTTCGTTTTACAAGATGGATTGACTTTTTTTATGTTTCGCTTTATACGAAAAAATATTAAATTGACATTTATGTTGAAATGTTTATATTATTTCTGCTAAACGGAAATAGTCTAAATATGACATTTAGAACAAAAGTTTCTTGGTTTTCTGTCATTCTGGTTCTTGTGGTTATAGCACTTGTAGTGCTGTGGCAAATCGGGGTGATAGAATCCATAAAATGGCTGAACATACTGTGTCTAGTATGCTTTGTCATCGGCCTTTTGCTTTTCGTCTTAATGGTTGCATGTTCTCGTAAAGAGATGCATCCAGAGGATATCATGAGCAGGGCTCATGATATTGAGATGAAAAAACGTAGTAGAAACAAATAAAGAGCGGGTGGTACGCCATTCCGCTTTTTCATTTAAAAGTGATATTAGCTTTTTTTAATAGCTTTAAAACTTAGAAATTTTTTCTAGATTTAAATAAGTATATTTATATAATTAATTATTGTTTAATAAAAATTAGGTTATGAAACTAGTAGTTTGACTTGGAAATCCATGACAGTCATATAAGGCTACTCGCCACAATATCTGAGCAACAATGCTCGAAAGATTTTTGGATTGGGAGAAAATAGGGGAGTTAAAATACGATAATAAATGGAAAGCTGAAATTTTAACTACAGATCAATTTTGAGATAAAGTAATTTTTTGTGCACCTCAGACTTATATGAATTTGAGCTGAGAATCAGTTTGACCATTAGCACAGTTTTATAAAATTCCCGTAGAAAATATCTTAGTCCTTCATGATGAGATAGATTTTGTGGTTGGAAGGGTCGCTATGAAAAAGTGATGAAGTGCAGCATGACATAATTGACTCAAAAGTATAATTTCCAAATTATGAAATAACGATTTTTGGCGTATCAGAATCGGAGTAGGTAGACCTTCAACTTCAAATATGGTCGCAGATTACGTGCTTTCTACATTCAAACCAAATGAAAAAGATTTGATGGATGAAAAATTTGATGAGATTTCAGATTTTATTTTAAAATTTCTAAAGGATAATGAGTGATAAATTAGAAATAGTATTAGTGGATGAGAATGATAAAGAAATCTGACTTTGAGAGAAAATGGATGTACATGAGAAATGATTATTGCATAGAGCAATCTCGGTTTTGATATTAAACTCAAAATGAGAAATGCTTTTACAACAGAGAGCATTAAATAAATATCATTGTGGATGAATGTGGAGTAATGCTACTTGTACCCATCCTTATCCAAATGAAAGTAATATGGATGCAGCTCACAGAAGATTAGGAGAAGAAATGTGATTTGATACGGATTTAGAAGAGATATTTGAGTTTCATTATACTGCACATTTTGATAATTGATTAACTGAAAATGAGTATGATCATGTATTTTTATGATATTATGACTGAGATATAAAATTAAATCTAGATGAAGTTGGTGATTATAAGTGGATATCAATTGAAGAATTAAAAAAAGATATAGCAGAAAATCATAATAATTACACACAGTGGTTTAAGATTATACTAGAGAAGTATTTTTCTTTATCTTAAATATCCATTACAAAAACTTTTCCGATCCATTGCTTTTTTTCATTCAGGTTTGATTGCAATATTTACAATGGCTTGATTTAAGTTCTTTCATTCAATTAATGGTTTATCTTTATTTTGTACATACTTACTTTCATCCAATTGTAATTCCTCAATAATTACAACTTTCTCGTTTAATTTAAACCGTATTTTTGGCCAAATTGCATAAGCTCTATATTTAGCATAAATCTCTTCTAAAGAGTCTTTATATATATCAATTTCTCAGTCAGATTTTTCTATTTTTTGACATAAAGTAGCTTTTGATTCATCCTGTGGTGTTGCCGTAATTTGCTTTTTACCGTAATTCCATAATGTGTTTCATAAAAATTTAGGCCCTTCTTTTTCTAATGCAGTAATTAAGTCTCTTACAGTCCATTCAAATTCTAAAGGAAAAGATAATTGATCTATAATATCTCATGTATCCATTCAAGCATTCATATGCATTATAGTTATTCAGCTTTCTTTCTCTTTATTTAAGAAAATGGATTGTAATGGAGATGCTCCACGGTATTTTGGTAATAACGATCAGTGAACATTAATTGGTCAAAATGTTGGGATATCTAATATTGATTGTGGTAATATTTTTCAGTATGAGATAACTACTAAGAAGTCTGAATTTTTTTCTTTTAACCAATCATAAAAATTTTGTCATTCTAAACTTTTTTCTGGATTAATTTTTAGGGGAGTTTGAATGAAATCTTCAGATCTATCTGGGAATAGGTCTTTAGCTTTAGTTTTGATCGGATTCTCTTTGAGTTGCATTCATCTTCATGCTGGTTTGTCAGCCTGTGTAACTACTCAACAAATTTCAAATCTATTATCAGAATTTAATTCTTCTAAAAAAGGAATTCAAATGCTTGCACTAGAGAAGAATACTATACGATAAAAAGCTGGATCATACATTTTTTGCGTACTTGGTTTACAAGATAAAATTCTATCGGCGATTGGTGCTAATCATTTGCAGAATCAATATCTTTTAAGTATTTGAATGGCGTATTCACTGCAATGTGGAACGTGAGAACATATTCTTCATTTCAATATAAGTGAGAATATTCATTTATCTGGTGAGACAGTTAGTTGATAAGCTTTTATTAAAATCAGAGTTATTGTAGTCAGAATTTTGTCTATGAAATGGTATATGAATTTAATTATTTTTCGTAGATATGACATTTTTAATTTGATTTAAATATCTTATATATAAATATTAAAGCTGAATAAATTTTCAAGAAAAAAGCCAGAAGGGAAACCTCTGGCTAATTCTATTATGCATGGGAGAAATTCTCTCTTGCCTTTTCAATCCTTGATTTTGTCCAAATGTAGTGGTTTTTTCTCTCAGTACATTTTTCTGCGATTTTTTCTGCAAATTCGATTTGTCTGTCTAGACTTTCGATGCTTGAATGGATTTTGTTTAATGCGTTCCACTCTTCGAAATATTCATTCTCAGAAGCGAAATCATTAGAAGGATACATCTCAAATCCGCAATTATTGCAGCGTAATGATATGTAACAGTAGCCATACCAATCGATGTTATCGCCACCACATACAGGACAAGGCATCAATGTGCCTTTCTTAATCTCGTTAAGCATATTTTGTTTACCGGATATATTTATGGTAAATAATATATTTATTTTGTGCTAAAAGTCAATGTTTATAAAAGTCCTAAAGTTTTTGACATTCTTTATCTGATTTTATTGTAATCACGGTAAAAAAGTCGCCGAAAATTTGACATTCTTTTTTTTTTTGTGTACAATTAAGTATCCCAATTTTATAATTTAATTTAATAAAAATGGCAAAAGAAATTTTAACGGGTTGACCAATTGACTGTTGAGAAAAAAAATGATTTAGGGCTAAAGTCGGAGACCTTTTATATACTTTGGCATATGGTAAAGAAGAGAAAGAAAAAGAGAAGAAAGCAGAAAATGAAAAATTATTAGAAGCATTTAAAGAGAGTCATTCATCCTATTTTAGGGAAGGGAAAGAGATAACCTATATTGATGAGGATGTAATTCGTAGATGGCGTAACAGGGAAGATGTCTTAGTGTTTGAAGACGCTAAAGATATGAAATCTAAAATGATGGATGGTACCTTAGCTTTAAATGATGAGCTTTGGGAACGCCCACATAATTTAAATAAAATAAAAATAGAATGGTATTCATATAAAGACGATTTGGATTATATTATTCAACATATTTGGAATAATGGTTTATGGTTACAGTTCCCTATTAATTGTTTTTACGGTACTCCTAAAGAAGCAATAAAACTATTAAAAAATTTCTTTTCACAAAAATGAGGAGCAGATGGATGCTGTTTCGATATTTGAGATGGTATATCACAAGATAATTTAAAAGACTTAATAACTTGGTTTACGAGAAAAGGTAAGTCTTGAAAGATACATGATTGTGTGATTAAGGTGAATTGAAAAGAGTATCACAGTTGATGAGATTATAGATATGAGTTTAATTAGAGAGTATATAAATTTTGAAGATCCCTCAATTTGAGGGATTTTTTATCAGTTTAAAACTATGAACTTATCTATATCGTAGCACCTAGATAAAAAAAGTGATAAAAAACTTGCAAAATAAAAAAAAATTATTATATTTGTAGCACCTGTAAGGTTTGAGTGATATTTTATATCTTATATTGAATATGTAAACTTTAGTGAAAAATAGCTTCACAACTCAAAAATTACATTAGTATTTTATTCCTTTATAAATATAAAACAATGGCAAAAGTTATTTGAATCGATCTATGAACTACAAATTCATGTGTATCATATATGCTCGGAGATAAGTCCGAAGTAATTGCAAATGCGGAATGAAACAGAACTACACCTTCAGTTGTTTATATCAAATGAGATGAATTGTTAGTTTGAGATCTTGCAAAAAGAAAGGCTGTTTTAGAGCCAAAAAATGTTATTTACGAAGTTAAGAGATGGATTGGGCGTAAGTATAGCGAAGTAAAAGATGAACTAGCTAAAATGCCTTATCAAACTAAGGAAGGATCTGATGGGGGAGTTATTATCGTAGTAGACGGTAAAGAATACAAACCTGAACAGATTTCAGCTTTCGTTCTTACTAAATTAAAAGAAGATGCTGAAAAATTCCTTGGAGAAAAAGTTACACAAGCTGTAATTACAGTGCCTGCATATTTTAATGATTCTCAAAGAAATGCAACTAAAGCAGCTGGAGAAATTGCTGGATTAAAAGTTGAGAGAATTATTAACGAACCAACTGCAGCTTCTCTTGCATATGGAGAATGAAAATCAAAAGATGAAAAGATTATGGTATTCGATTTATGATGAGGAACTTTTGACGTTACAGTTCTTGAAATCTCATCAGAGGGAACATTCCAAGTATTATCTACTTCATGAGATACTGCATTAGGATGAGCAAACTGGGATCAAAAGATTATGGATTACCTACTAGAAGAATTCAAAAATAAAGAATGAATCGATCTTCACGGAAACGCTGGAGCAATGCAAAGAGTAAAAGATGAAGCAGAAAAAGCTAAAATGCAGCTTTCAAATGTGGATAGAGTAGATGTAACTATTCCATTTATTGCTCAATGACCTGATTGATCTCCAAAGAACTTAGAGGTTGTGCTTACTAGAGCTAAATTTGAGTCATTATGCTCAGAATTATTTAAGAAGTGTGAAGGTCCAGTATCTGTAGCTATGAAAGATAGTGGATTATCTAGCAGTGATATTAATGAAATTATATTAGTTTGAGGATCTACAAGAATGCCTCAGATTCCTGGAATAGTTCAAAAAGCCCTAGGAAAAGCTCCAAAAGCTACAGTAAATCCAGATGAAGCAGTTTCTCAATGAGCAGCTATTCAATGAGGAATTATTCAATGAGATGTAACTGATATCTTGTTACTTGATGTTACTCCATTAAGTTTAGCAGTAGAAGTTGAATGAGGATTGGCTCACGTTATGATTCCAAAAAATACTACAATTCCTGCAAAAAAATCAAATATTTATACAACAGCTGCTGATAATCAGACTGCAGTTACAGTTCACGTTACACAGTGAGAGAGGCAATTTGCTAGAGATAATAAATCACTCTGAATGTTCAATCTAGAATGAATCCCTCCAATGAGAAGGGGAATGCCTCAGATTGAAGTAACATTCGATATCGATGCTAATGGAATTCTTAATGTAACAGCTCAAGAAAAATCTACATGAAAACAACAGTCTGTTACTATCGCAGGGTCTACTAATATTTCAGATGAAGAAATCGAAAAAGCAAAAGCTGAAGCAGAAAAGTTTGCTGAAGAAGATCGTAAGAGAAAAGAAGTAATCGAAGCTAAAAACTGACTTGAATCAATGGTTTACGCTATCGAAGGATTATGACAAGAATTCAAAGAAAAGATCTCAGACGAAGATAAAGAAACTATCAACAAATTAGTAGCTGATGGTAAGGCTATGAAAGATAGAGAAGATGTTACAGCTCAAGAGGTTAAAGATGAAACTGATAGACTCCAAAGAGAATCTCAGCCATTATTCCAAAAGTATGCTCAAACTGCGCAGCAAAATGCTGATGCATGAGCAAATTGATGAGAAGCTCCAGCAGGAGAGTCTGGACCAGTTGAGTGAGAAGTAGTTAATGCATAGTTAAATAGAGAATAAATAGAAAATCTGATTGAATGAGATGTTCAGTCAGATTTTTGGATTAGTTTTTATTGCATTTTGAAAATGAATCAGTATATATTTAATCACATTTATGGGCGTGTAGCTTAGTCGGTAGAGCAGATCCCTCTTAAGGATAAGGTCGTGGGTTCGAATCCCACCCCGCCCAAAAGAGTATAAAAACTTGTAATATTAGTTCTCATGTGGGCATCAATTGCTTATGTGGGGATTTTTTTAATTATTAGAAATATCAGTTTTTTTAGAAAAATCTCTTGACATTATGTGGTAAATAATTAAATTAAGACTAGGCGACTATCCAGAATAGTAATATTCAGGAGATGATGCTTTGGAATGGCGAAAACTTAATTGTTTCTTCTGCCATAATGCCGTTTCAAGCATCTGCGGGACAATCAGCTTCCGTGGCCAGTATGATGGGTAGGATTTGCGCTTCATCACCAAACTTTACCGGTTCGCTACCTTAGGACAGTAGTTGACGGTGCCTCACGATGAAGATATTCCTTTCCCATCTTCCTTAGTCCTGGGATGCCGGGGCAAGGGAGTAGGAGACCTACTTAAAGGTTCATTCTCATACCAACCTTACAATGGAGGTTGTGTCGAGGACGAATCAGTCTACCTCTTTCTCGGTGGGGTATACCGAGGCTATAGGGGCGTTTTGACGCCCCTTTTTCTTTTTCTAAAAATATTTATTATTGAAAAATCCCTCAATAAAGAGGGATTTTTGTATTTATTGACTTGGTTACAATTATTTTACAAGTCCTTTGAATTCAGAACCAGCTTTGAAAGTTACAACGTTCATTGCAGGGATCTTAATCTTCTCTTTTGGATTTTGAGGATTAACTCCAGTTCTAGCAGCTCTCTTAGATTTCTTGAAAGTTCCGAAACCTTGAATTCTAACTTCTCCTTCTTTTTTAACTCCTTTCATTACAGTTTCGATGAAGCAGTTAACTAATTCTCCAGCCATTCTTTTAGAAACTCCTAATTCAGAAGCTAGGCTTTCAATTAATGCAGTTTTTGTCATTTGTACATAATTGTTATAAGATAAAAAATTATAACACAAATATAGTAGAATTATTCTAGCTAAATGCAAGAGATTTTGAGAAAAAATCTGATTTTTTTCATCTTAATTTATAAAAACTATCGTAATAATGCATGTATTCACATCAGACTATTTATGCTAATTTAATTTCTTATTCATACACATTAAATCTAAAAGTCACTAATTATAATAAGTGCTTCTTGCTGCTCTTAATAATTTTTGTATGCGATAACTATTTTATATCAAATAGAGACCTATTTCTCTTGCTTTTTATGAATAATATGATATAATATACTATACTATATAACATTTATTTTATATTTTATCAGTAATAGATGTCTATAGATTTGCATCATTCAGAACGCAGATTATCTCATCCGTCACATGAACAAACTATACAAGAACTTAAAGAGACTAAAGCTTGTCTTCAGGCAATTTGTGCTGACTGTGAGAGGTATGATATATATTCTGATAAGAAGTGATGAGGATGCTCTAAATGCGAATACTGAAAAGCTTTACTTGATGTTTTGCAAAAGATTAAAGAGTGATAATCTGATTGTTTAATTTTATATATGTTTTTGCTTAATTGCAAAAACATTTTTTATTTAAGAGGTTGAATTAGGATTGAAAAAGGATAGAACAATGAGTTTTATCATTCTATGATTGATATGAAAATTAATGATGAGTTGAAACTTGAAGTACGTAAGTGTTTTGATTTTTATGAGCAGCAGGTTCTTCCAGTTATAAAATCTAATAACAAAGTTACACTCTCAGATTTTTGATTTCATTGATTGTATACTCATACTGATTCTGTAGTTTTTCGTTGAATATACTATGCTTTATGTCTAGATGAAAATCCCATACCCGTTATTTTTGCTTGTGCTTTTCACGATTTGGCTAGGACGGATGATGAGTATAATGAAACGCATTGAGAGAAAGCGTTGCCTATAGCAAAGGAGGTTATGAAAACTTTCTGAGATATCTTGACAGATAAAGAGCAGGATAGTATACTTTATGCTGTAAAAAATCATACTACATGAAGAGAAGCTCCTGACTATATTTCGGCTTGCTTATGGGATGCAGATAGAACGCGTTTATGATGGATATATTGATATAGGGAATGCTTTATGACAACTGATGAAGCTAAGATGATTGCATCATGAGATGCAACAAAATTTTTAAAATTTCAAAACGAGTGTTTGGGGCGTGATCCAAATGAAGATCGTGAATGAGTTTTGTCATATATTACCAAGATAAATTCGTAGAATTGTTGTTCCTCCGCTGAGCTATTTCTTCAGAATTTCAATTCAATAAAATATCTGGAACATTAAATCACTTTACACTTTCAGGCCTTGTATAGTTAGGTTCTTCTAAATTTTGCATATTTTCTTTTAAAGAGTAGCTTTCATTTTGTCGGCTTTCAGATTCTTTTATTACTCATGGAATTAGTCTCGTGATTGATTCAATCATTGTCATCGTAGCTACTTCTCCTCATAGGAGAATGAATTGTCAGAGTGATATTTTTTCAAATTGGGTTGGATAATATTTTTGCATATAAAGTTCTCGGCGGTAATCAATTCATTCATATCTTCAACATACAAAAATTAGATGTTCTTGTTTGGAGTATGTGTATGCACTCTTTTGGGTGAAAACTTCCTTAGCAGGGGATGGAAAAATAATTTTAAAATCTGAATCTTTTAGGTTGTTTTCCTTAATAACTGATTCTACTGCATCAATAATAGGTTCGGCTTTAATTAGCATTCATGCTCATCATCAGTAAATCTCATCATCTATTTGTTGGTGTTTATCAGTGCAAAATTGTCTAGGATTGCAAAAATTTATTTTCAGAATTCACTTTTCTTGTGCTTTTTTAAGTAAAGAAGTAGAAAAAAAAGATTCAAATAATTCAGGAAAGAGAGATATTATGTGAATGTACATTCTTTTCTAAAAAATCAAATAAACGTTTATTTTAAATTATTACGTCTTTCTGCTTCTAAGAATATTTTATACCAGTATGTATAATCGAAAGCTTTAAATATAGCTTCTAGGTATATAAATACTAATAATCCAAATGATATCAGAATTCGAGACAATATCTCTACAACTCAGTTGCTCATAATGTTCATTTTAATACAGAAAATCATTATAATTACAGGAACTCAGATTACCACTCAAGAGTTTAGGAGAAATCTACACCTAATTATCGCTTGTCTGAGTAGTCATCTAATAGTTAGTCATAGATTAGAAAACGCTAAACTCATACTTTTCAAAACAGCATCTCGTGCTGAACAATCTTTTAATATAATATAGTAATTAACATACGGCCAAAGTACAGTTTTCCCTAGTACACATAGTCACCATATTATAAATACAGTAATAATTACAGGATTATTTAAGTATCCAAGCATCCAAAATCTCACTACAAAAATGAATACGGACCATATACTTAGTCACCACATGTTGATTCATCCGAATTCAGCCATTATTCACCATTTTTTCCATCATTTTATGAAGGCTCTTCCAGAGCTGATATTTTCATTATCAACGCTGTATAATAATGCTTGTCTTCATATAGGTCAGAATATGAATAATCATATGGTGAATATTAGTAGAATTGTTACTATTAACCATGTTATATTAAATCTCTGAATAGCATTAACAAAATATACCATAGCATCGGATATATCTACTCATGAATTATATTGAATATCTATAATTCAGTTAATGAAGTAGATAATACAGTATATCTGATACATTGTATATGAATATGACGTCAAAAGGGCAAGCCTAATAATTTTAGGCCTGTCTATCATCATTTTAACTGACTCTTTGACGATTTGCTTTAGCATATTCAGTACTTAGATACAAATTATTTTCATTCATTAGCTCCATGACACTTTTTGTATTTCTTACCACTTCCACAAGGACATGGATCATTTGGTCTTACTTTTTTTCTTGTAGGTAAAATCACTCATTCACTTACAGGTTTTCTCCCAATATCATCTGCTTCGAAAACTTCAATTCCATCTTCATCTTCAAATAACATCTTTCTAGGATCACTTTTTGTTTGTGGTATTGAATTATTTCAGGCTTGCACTGTAATTTTACCATTTTTTTTAGAAATCTGAACAGGTATTCTTCATCAGAATTGTTTACTTGCTTCTTTTAATTTTTCCATTAATTGAGGATTGTCTTGAACCATTTCAAATAATTGGTCTTGTAGCTCTTGTTCTTGAGCAACTGCACGATAATCTATTCTCATTAATTTAGTTGTTGTATCAGCTTTTATGTTTTGCAATAACAGTTCAAATTTTTCAAAAGATTCTTGTTTATAAACGATAAGTGGATCCATTTGTGCATATCCCATAAATCATACTTTATCTTTTAAGTATTGCATATCATCGATATGAGCCACTCGAAGTTTATCTATTACTTGCAAATTCACATCTCTCAAGATATTGAAAAGCAGATTTTGGTCATATTTTTCTCGAGTTTCAGTGAAATATTCTACTAATCTACGATCTAAACTATTTTCAAGAGTTTTAAAGTCCATTTGTTCGTATTCAGATTTTTGTTTTGCATCGATTTCTAGTCAGAATTCCCTATTTAGGACTAATAATAAGTCTGAAATGCTTTGTCATGTCGCTTCTGCTGTAATAATCTGATTATTAAGAATCTCTTGGGAATCGAGCATAAATTGCTGTTTTGTGGCATTAACCCACGCTTTCTTCTTTTCTTCGTCTTCATTTGCCTCAATAATACTATCTCTTGTGAAATATATTCTTTTTCTTTGTTTATCAATTACAGAATCGTAGTCAAATAAGTGCTTTCTGGTACTGAAATGCCAAGCTTCGATTTCTTTTTGAGATCTAGTAATAGCAGATGTAAATTGTTTCTGTGTTAATTCAAGTTCTGCTAAATCCTCTTTCGAAAGAAGCATTCCAGCCATGGCTTGAATCCTTTCTCATCACATTTTTCTCATCAATGTATCATCTAGAGCAACGAAGAAAACTGATACTCCAGGATCTCACTGTCTACCGGCACGTCCACGTAACTGGTTATCGATTCTTCTAGATTCATGTTTTTCAGTTCAGAGAATGAATAATCCATAATGGAAATCTTTCTCAATAGTTTCTTTGGCTCACTCAGTTGATTCTAAAGTGATTTTTGCAAAAATGTCAGTTTGCTCTTTCTTTTTCTCATTTATTTGAGTATTGATTTTTACTCAATCTTTTGAAATACTAGTCTTCTCAGCTTTTACTATATCATCATTTTCTAGTCAGAATTGATTTTTTAATCCATCGATAGTTAGCTCATATTCTTTTCTAGAATATACATTAATTCTGACTGCAGTCTGGTTCTTAATTTGTTTAGCGCACCATTTGGCGTAATTAGTAGCCATCTTCTCGTTTAATCACTCTTCCAATTTGATGTCGGTTCCACGTCAGGCCATGTTTGTGGCTACTACAACTGATTGATATTTACCTGCATTGGCTACAATGTGAGCCTCTTGTTCGTGGAATTTAGCATTTAAAACGTAGTGAGTAATTGCATCTTTTTCGAGGATACGAGAAACGTATTCAGATGTAGCAATATCTGCAGTTCAGATAAGGATTGGTTGTCAGATTTCGTGGTAAAATTTGATGTAATCTTTCACAAACTTCCACTTTATCTGCTGATTATAATAAACTTTATCGTGTTTGTCTACTCTGAGAATTGGTTTATTTGTAGGTACTATAACTACTTCCAATTCGTAAATTTTTTGAAATTCCTCAGCTTCAGTAGCAGCGGTACCGGTCATACCAGCTAATTTTTTGTATTGTTTGAAGAAATTCTGATATGTAATTGTAGCCATAGTTTGAGATTCACGCTGAATCTGTACGTTTTCTTTAGCTTCAATAGCTTGATGTAATCATTCGCTAAATCTTCTTCATGGCATAGTTCTACCAGTGTGTTCATCGACTATTAGTACCTCCCCATTTGATACAATATAATCTACATCTCTAATATAAACAGCCTTAGCTCTTAAGGCATTCTCAATATGATGGATTTCTTCAAATCAGAAGTCTTTATAAAGATTTTCTACGTTTAAAAGCTGTTCAAGTTTAGCGATTCATCTTCCACTTAGCGAGGCGGTTTTAGTCTTTTCATCTATATAATAATCTCCGTCTTCCTCTTGTTCTTTAGGTTCATCGTTTACCAGTTCATTTAAAAGTCATTTAGAAACTTTTTTCTTTCAGCTACATGGAGTAAGCATATTTACGATATTTGCATAATATGTGTACTTTTCAGTAGGTTCTTCTCTGGCTTCAGAAATGATTAATGGGGTCCTAGCTTCATCAATTAATATGGAATCTATTTCATCGACAATAGCAAAATTCAAAGGTCTCCAAATCAGATTTCTTCTTTCCATTGTTTGAACTAAATTATCCCTCAAATAATCAAATCATAATTCTGAATTTTCCACATATGTAATATCTTTGGAATATTCTTCTCTTCTCTTCTGTAGGGGAGTTCATTTAACTACGCTTCATACAGTTAGTCCCAACCATTGATATAAATATCCAATCCATTGAGCATCACGAGATGCTAAGTAATCATTTACAGTAACTACGTGAACTCAATTTCATGATAATGCATTCAAATATACAGGAGCGGCAGCAACGAGAGTTTTTCATTCTCATGTTTTCATTTCTGCAATTTTACCTTGATGAAGAATAATTCCTCAAAGAAGCTGAACGTCGTAAGGAATCATATTCCAAGTTTGTTTCTCTCATTTTACATCATAAGTATCTCCGACCATCCTTTTACATGCTTGTTTTACCACAGCAAAAGCTTCAGGCAGAATATCGTCAAGAGTTTCTCACTTAGCTAATCTTTTTTTGAATTCAGGAGTTTTTGCTCTAATTCCATCATCTGTTAATGATTCAAATTTATCGTATCGTTCGTTAATCTTATTTACGATAGGTCGTAGTGTGTTGATCTGTTTTTGATTATAATCTCATCAAATCAATCCAGTTAATCGATCAAACATTTTCAGTATGCTATTTTAATATAAAAGCAAGTTTTCTTGCAAAAATCTCACAAGTATAGCAAGTATATAAATCTCTTTTTATAAAACAATCTCATTTTCAAACAATTTTGTGTATAATGTAGAGTTTTTACTTCTCTATATTAAATTGAATTAAAGTCAAACTGAAATTTAGTATTTTTGCTTACCTTCTTTGCTTTTTTTCGTATTATTAATATAATTATGTGTTTTATTTAAAGGTTCATTGTATGAAAAAAAAATATTTGTTAGGTGTAGTATTATTGCTATTATTCAATATTTTTGGATCATTTGCTGTATTTGCAAAAGAACAACCGGCGGTTTGTGGCTGACCATCTAAAGAAATGGCTCAATATTTTGCTTTCCAAAATGAAATGATAAGTGCATTATTTAATTCTGATGCGCAGGAAAAGCTTTTGACTATATGAAATACAAATTGATGGCTATTTAGTGAATGAACTCTAGAATTGCCTTCTACCGCAATGGACTTAGTTGCGGGTAGTGTATTATGAAACGTGTCATCAATCATTTCTTCAGCGATGACATCGTATGTCCTTATACGATTAGCAACTATATCTACGGTTTGATCTAGTGTAAATACGTTAGCAATTTTATTCAAAGATAGACCTATAGTGAGAGATTATAGGGAAATGATGAATATAGAAACAAACCTCTTCGATACTGCATTTTTTCGTTCTAAACAGATGAATTTAACGCGCCCAATGGAAGATTGACAGTTACAAAAAGAATTAAATTCTATAATTAAAAAATATAGAGAAAATGGATTATTAGAAAAATCAAATAACCAGATCAAAGCCAGTAGTAGTATTGCGGATATCTTGTCAGATTTGATTTTGATGAATGCTGCCATGAAACATTTTATCGTGTATGGATGAGCTTTCTGAACAGAAGCCTTGAAATGATATTATGGATGTTTTCAATGAAATTGAAGCAAGGATACGTGTATAAGGGATGTTGCTATTTTGAAATTTAATGAGGATGCGATAAATCAATTGAGAAAAGATTATTCTTGAATCCGAGTTTTTTGATCATGTAATCAATACAAAAGCAATATTAGATCCACAATTTCTAAGTGAATAGATAATAGTAAGACATCGATTAAAGCTGCTATGGATGATGTAAAAAATGCATCTGTTAGACTGCGAAATACAACAATTTGATGAATCGGAAATGATAGACGAAGATTATTAACTGATCCGTGTAATATGACTGAGTATGAAATGGCTCAGTTAAGGGCTTATCGATGATCAGATTGGGAATGTTGAAAATGAGTAGGTGTGTCGTCTATTGTTAATACAGTTAAAGATTTTCCGAAGATAAAAGAAGCAATTGCAAAGCATGTAGAGGGAGTAATAACACAAATAAAAGAGTCTGCAAAAGAGATAGCTAAAAATTATAAAAAGGAAATATCTAATGCAAAAACTACAGCAGAGAAATCGCAAAAATGGAAAGATATATTTTGAACTTGAGTTACATATAATCCAGAATTTTCTGAAAAGATGTATGAGGAATATCAGGATATTTATAAATCTACAATGAATGAATTTTTACTATCTCAACTTAATGCAACAGCATCAGATTTGAGTGAAGAATTGAGTAGAATTAAGTGATTGGTTGATCAGCTAGATAGCGCATCTGATGCAATATGACAGGAGAGTTGAAAATGATTAAGGAAAACACTTCTTGATATAGCTAATTATCAATGTACTAATTAGCATTTTATATTTTATAAATACACTTTATGAAAAAAGGTTTGTGTAAATATATATTAGCTCATTTGGTGCTTAGTTGATGTTTTTTGTGATTTTTTGCAAATGCATCTTGGGTTTCAGACGCTTGTGAAAATAGTCAATCATGTGAAAATTTGCCTGGTACGTGATATAATCAACCATATTGTATATCTGATGACGTTGATAATTCTAGCTGTGTTTTGCTATGATTAACTAATGCGTGAAGTTTAATATCAGTAAACGATGTTAAAACTATTATTGAGAAATATTGTAAACAGTCTTTGTGACTAGATAAGAGACAGTGAAGAATATATTATGCAAAGGTAATGTCAGGTTATGATTGATGGGATTGGAAACAAACATTTGATTCTAATCAATCGCTTTTTGTATATGCATTGTGTTCATCTTTTTATGATGGTCAAGATAGGCCATTCTTAAGTGGTTGATCCGATATATTATCAGGTGTTTTTAATTGAGAAGATGTAGCTAAAATCTTAAAACTACAGCAGGTGTCTAATAATAAGGATAACTGTTCTTTAGAAGATGATGCTTCGCTGAATAATTGTGATATGTCGTTGTATGCCACAGAAATATTTTCTTCTATTATGAGTGAAATTTTTAAAATATGATATGCACAAATATTTAACGTAAACACTGTTCAAGACTACGAAATTAATCAAACAAAAATAATTGTTAGTTTTTTGAGTTGATATTATAACATAACAGAAGACTATGATAAGGTTAGGAATAGATTCCCTCAAACAATAAACGTACTGAAATCAAATCAGTTATTCTATAAAAAAGTATTGGATAAACTAAAGCTAATTAATAATTCTGAATTGGCAGGTATGGTTGTAGATGATGAAGGCTGTCCAGATACATGAGATATAAGATGACTGAGGTATTTAGCATGTGCATTACATGAATCTGAATGAAAATGAGTGGCATTAAGCAGATCTTTCTTAACGATGTGTTATAATGAGCTATTAAATTATAGATTTTTTGTATCTTTTTATTCGCAGATGTTAGAGAAAATGAGTGAAGGTAAAGAAACAACAGAGAAATTAATTATTGAGACACAAGTCTTAGATTTAAAAAATTATTCGGATAAGCAAATAGCTGCATTTAGACAAACACTTAGTGATATGGAAGGTCTCAATATGACATATCCATTACATATAGGATTGCTTTTGTATCAAGAAAGGGTGAAAAACTTTAGGGATAATTATTTATCTCCACTTGTTACATTGTTTTATTCTTTATCTGAAAAATTACAAAATGTGCAAATACCAACCGATAATTAAGAGATTATTGATGATTTGAGTAGTAGTATTGCTATCTGTTCCAAGTCAGATTTTATGATTTGATTTATTATGAGATATAGCATCTGTATTCGAAAAATATAATTATTCTAACGATTATATGAGTGATTTTTATAATTCAAAATATTCAAAAGATCCTTTTGGAGACACACTTAAAACAATTGATGATATGTCTATGCAAGTAAAGCTATTATGAGTTAAATATGTTGAAAATGCTCTTAATAAGAAAAATTGTCGAATGCCACAGAAAAAGATAGTTGGAATTCTATATTATTTTTCTCCTGAATTTAGATCAGACATATCAAGAGCATTAAAAACGAGATCGTGAAATATTGATAGCAAGAAATATATAGCGGATGAAGAGAAAATTGCAGAATATTGCCAAGAATACTATAAATGTGTGAACAGTGAAGATGATAAATCTATTAGTGAGAATAAGCAAAAAATAAGTGAGTTGATTGCAGCTACACCTGATGATGTTAAGACTAGCTGTAAAGAATTCTTTTCTAGGCATTATAATGAATGAAGGATGAATGCAGATTTATTGCAAAATATTCAAACATCTCAATTGTGAGCAGATAGATATTGGAATGCAACTATAGATGATTCTCCATATGACATTATGACAGATTTGTGAATAAATGGGAAGGCTTTATTTGAGGAGGCAGAATGACCTATAACACCAGTATTTTACAATTTACCTGTATTTGCCAAGTCTGCGAAATCATTAACAGATGGTAATGGTTCTAATTCATGATGAAATTGATGAGATTCATCGAATAATAGTGATGGTAGCTCATGAAATTGAGAGCAAAGCGGAGCAGGTGAGAATAATTGATGACAATGAAATAATCAACAATCACAAAATCAAGGAGACGCTAATTGAGACACTAATTGAGAAAGTAATTGAAGTTCATCATGAAATCCATCATCTCCAGCACCTCTAAAAGGTTGATCTGAAACGATTGAAGATGGATTTGATGAAATGTTGGAATGATTATTGTCGGATTCATATTCAGTTTTTAAAGGTGTAATGTGTAATGAAGAAGAGGAACCTGAGCCCGAACCTAAATTTATTGAGCCACAAAGTAACGACGAAAATGAGGACATGCCTTCTGAATCATTAGGCTTATCACCAGAAGAGTTCCAGGCTGCTGTAGATTATATGCTTGGTGCTGTAGATAAATATTCATCTTTATCTGAAGATGATAAAAATGCGATAAGTCAAAGGGCTTGAGATAATAGTAGATATGTAAGAAATAATGAATGATTATCTCAGGAAGATCAACTTCAGAAAATTGCGGATGAGATAAAAACATGTTGGGCATCTTGTGAATGATTGCGTTTTGATCAGAAGGCATCTTGTAGATTGATGTGTGCATGTGGGAAATTAGAATCACCTATATTTGATCCAGAAAATACTCCAGGTTTATGACCAATAGCTATAGTTAAGTTTTGTACGGTTCCATGAGTAGATAGCAGATTTTCTGTGGGTTGAAGAAAAATGGTAAGTATAGAAGAATGAGTTAAAGAAATTTTTTGAGTAGTAGATAAATTATCAAGGGAGTGAAGGTTGTGAATCTGGACTCAACAATATAACTTCTTAGATTCCAGTACTAAAAAAATGAATTTTGCTAAATCTATGTCGTTTTCTATAAGTGTAGACTGGATAGATATTGCAAGTAATTGAGCGACTCAGTCTCAACAATTTAAAGAAAAAGAAGCTAAGAGAAATAATACAATGTGGCAAACAGATTATCATATAAAAAATTCTTTGGACAATCCATTAGGCAAAAATAGATATCGTTTAGCCTATGAACCTGCATCTAATGATTTTTCAGTTTCAACCAATTCAGATATAATTATGCAAGCCATGTACGATAATAGTGTAGAACTGGAGTCTCTTATAGACCAGTCTGAGGTATCTAAATATGATCGTTATGTAAAATTATCTAAACTTTTATTAAATGACCGGATGGATCAAGAATGAGAATTTTGGAATTTTACATTAGATTGGATTAATGATTTGAATGATTCTGCTAAATTTTTACTCTCTAAAAAATGATAGAATTAACCACGATAAAACAAAAACTCCCATATTTGGGAGTTTTATCATAAAATTAGATTTTTTGACTACTTTTTCATTGTTAACATTTTTCTAAGTCTAACTCTGGTCCATCCACTAGCTGGGACATAAACCATTTCAGAACCTCATGATGGGGTCTTGATAAATCTGTATCCATCTGGATCTACTCTAAGTCTAGTTTCCCAGCATACTTTTCTTCACCTTAAAAACCAGTGATAAGTATTTCATTTTGGATTAGTCATTACTCAGATTGCTCCCCAATCTTTACCATCATTTAAATCTAACCTTCTTTTTGGATATTCGAATCTCTTAGTTCCTTTAGTTCTACTTGCTTGTTTTTGAAGCTGAGCTTTCTTCTTAGCAATTCCTTGTTTATTTGTTCTAGAGGCCATTTTAATATTAACATATAATAAAGCTGATACTCAGCTGGCAACGAGGATCGAACTCGTGACCTCACCCTTACGAGGGGTGCGCTCTACCGACTGAGCCATGCCAGCACTTCATCTGACAAGATGAAATATATAAAATGAATGAAGTATTTCAAGAGAATTTTAATTTCATCGTGAGGAGAGAATAGTCTTTAATTATTATCTTTATTATTTTTTCAATATCGTTCTATAAAACTTTTATGGTATTTATTTTCAATATTCTGTAGTGTATTAACTAGTGATTGTATTTCCTTTTTTTTAGATTTGTTTTTATTGTTTTTCTTTTTTATGAATTTAATTATCTCTATTAATATGATGATTGCAAAAAATGATGTGGTAAGGATATTAGAGCCAGATTCTGTCATTTCCCATGATAGCATTTTCTTTGCTATTAATGATTAATAAATTTATATGATAATTACTATGGATATACTTTAAATTTACAAGAGTTAATATAATGATGGGTGTCTTTCATCTTGCAACGAATTATAAATTTTCTATACTTAACTTTTGTAGAAAATCCTTATTTTTGAAACTTATCGTAAGTAATGAGTAAAACAAAATATTTTAATCAGATTTCTCAATTCTTGCAGAAGTCACCTAAAGAACTTGAAGAGTTATCTCAGTTAGAGTCTGGTGATGCATTTTTGGATAATATGTTAAAAAAGTTTGATGAACATATATCTAAATGAGGTAAGATATTATTAATTACATTAACTAAAAAATCTTCAGAAGAGATAAATAATTTTTTAATATCCAAATGATACAAGTCTTTCTACTTACATTCTGAAGTAGAGACTATGGATAGATGGGAGATTATTAAGAAATTGAAAACATGAGTTATTGATATTATTGTTTGAGTTAATTTATTACGTGAATGAATAGATCTTCCTGAAGTTACATTAATTGCAGTTCTTGATGCAGACAAAGAATGATTTTTGCGCTCGACAACATCACTTACTCAGATAATTTGACGTGCGGCTAGAAATCCAAATAGCGAGGTAATATTATATGCAGATAGTTTTACTGAATCAATGATAAAATCCTTATGGGAAACATATCGTCGTCGCAAGATTCAGAATGATTTTAATATTGAGCATCATATTATTCCAAAGGCAGCTCATTCTAATGTTAAGAATTTAGAGTCAGTTAAAACTGATGAGGAGCTTGCTATGCAACAAAATTCTAAATTTACTCGCGGAAAGGTTAAACGTTTAAAGAGGATGACTAAAGCAGAAAAGAATCTAATTATGAAAGATTTGAAATCTCAAATGGATGAAGCCATTAAAGAGTGGAGATTCGAGGACGCTGCAATTATTCGTGATCAGATTAAAGAACTAGAAGAAGGTGCATAAAAAACATATAACATATAATATAAAACAAAAAATAAAAAGTTATTAGTTATGGATGAAAAGCAAATTTTATGTATATTCTTTGTTGTAGCTTTTGTACTAGCGTTTCTTAGTACACTGTTAAAGTGGATAAGACACAATGCTTCCATGACCGAAAGTGTAGAAAATACTGTAAAAGTATTCCAATACACATTCTTGGTTTTGGCTGTGATTATCTTATTGGGAATAATCATAGCATATTAACTAAAAGATTGGTTTAATTTTATCCCTCTTACTTTAAGTGAGAGGTTTTTTAAGATTTCTTTTTGAAATGCTTGCAATTATATCTTGAAAGTTTATTCTTCAGGCAATCTTTTAAATTTTTATGATAAATCTGATGCAAATCAATTGGTCTGAAATGGAAACGAAATGGCAGAAAAAATGGAAAGATGAATGAGTTTATTCCACTCATGAAGATCCAAATAAAGAAAAATTCTATATTCTAGATATGTTTCCTTATCCAAGTGGGGCGGGACTTCATGTTTGACATCCTAAATGATATGTAGCTTCTGATACATTAGCTCGTAAAAAGATGCTTGAGGGATATTCAGTTTTGCACCCAATGGGATTTGATACTTTTTGACTTGGAACGGAGCAGTATGCTATAGATAACAAAATGAAACCACAAGTTGTAGCAGAGAAAAATATTTCTTATTATAAAGAGCAGCTTGAGAAAATCTGATTCTCTTATGATTGGGATAGATCTTTTTCTACAGCCCAACCTGAATATTTTAAGTGGACTCAATGGATATTTTTGAAATTCTATACTCATTATTATGATGAAGAACAGGATAAGGCTATGCCAATAGAAAATTTGGAAAAGAAACTTAGAGAACAGTGATTACAGTGAGAAAAATTACAGGAAGAATTGAATAATCAAAGACTAGCATATGTGGATTTTAAGCCTATTAACTGGTGTCCTCATTGTCAGACTTGATTGGCTAATGAAGACTTGGCAGATGGAAAATGTGAAAGATGTGGATCTGCAGTTGAGCAGAGACCTATGCGTCAGCGAGTTTTACGTATTACTAAGTATGCAGAGAGATTAATCAAAGATTTGGATGGACTTGACTGGGATGAGAGTATGAAAGAATTGGAGAGAAATTGGATTGGTAGGTCTGAGGGTACACAGTTTAAAATGTTTTTGGAAAATTCAGAAGACTATTTTGAAGTATTCACAACGAGAGTAGATACAGTTTTCTGAATGACTTTTGTGGTAATGGCTCCAGAACATCCATTAGTAGATAAAATTACAACAGATGAATATAAATGAGCAGTAGAAAAGTACAAAGAACAAGCTAAATTCAAAACTCAACTAGAAAGAACTGAATTGCAAAAAGAAAAGACAGGACAGTTTACATGAGCTTATGCAATTAATCCATTTAATGGAGATAGAATTCCAGTTTATATTTGAGATTATGTATTAGCGAATTATGGAACATGAGTAGTTATGGCAGTTCCTGCACATGATGAGAGAGATTATGATTTTGCTATAAAGCATAATATTCCAATCGATTTTATAATTGGAAATTCTCACGGAATAAAAAATCCTGACGCGCAAGCAAAGAAATCATGATATTGATTTGTCTATGATGAAAGAGATGGTACTATATTGTTAAATATGTACTGAAACGGTAAATATGCTACTCCTTGATGAACTATAGAAGAATGAGATACAGATTTAGAATGAGCTATCAGAGAAATAAAAGAAGAGACATGATATAATGATTTTTCTTTTGTCGCAGAACTTGCATGTACACAATCATTTTATTATGCGCCAAGAAAAGAAACATGGAGAGAAAATAATGCGAAGTATTTTCTATTTAAATTAAATTCAGATTCTCAACAATCGAAAAAGTTAACAGAATTTGAATCAGACTATCAATGCGTAAAAGTCACGATAGACGAATATAAAAAATATCTACAATGACAAGTCCTTCAGGATAATAATTATGCAAAAGCTAATTTGGATGCTGTAATTGCTTTGGAAAAATATTTAGCAGGAGAAAATATTGCCTATACAGAAAAATGAATAGTTTTCAATTCTTGAGAGTTCTCTTTATTAACTTCGGATGAAGCTATCAAAAAGATGCAAGCTTGGTTATCTGAAAAAGGATTATGATGAGTAAAAAGAAATTATAAGATTCAGGATTGGGTATTCTCTCGTCAAAGATATTGGTGAGAACCATTCCCAGTAATACTTTGTCCAAATTGTGGAATTGTTCCAATGAGTGAGTCAGATTTACCTCTTCTTTTGCCTGATGTAGAACATTATGAACCTACATGAACTGAAGAATGACCATTGGCAGATATCGATGAGTGGATTAATGTGAAATGTCCTCATTGCTGAAACGATGCAAAAAGAGAATCAAATACTATGCCAGGATGGGCTGGAAGTAGCTGGTATTGGCTTAGATATATGGATGCTCATAATGATAAAGAATTTGTATCACCAGAAAAAGAGCAGTATTGGAAGAATGTAGATGTTTACGTATGATGAGCAGAACATGTTACTAGACATATGATTTATGCAAGATTCTGGCAGAAATTCTTATATGATTTGTGAGTAGTTAGTCAAACAGAACCATTCCACAGATATGAAAAAGTCTGACTTATTATGGCAGAAGATGGTCGTAAAATGTCAAAAAGACGATGAAATGTAGTAAATCCTGATGATGTAATTGCAGAATTTGGAGCTGATGCATTCCGTACTTATGAAATGTTTATGTGACCATTCGATCAATACATTTCATGGAATACAAACGGACTTAGATGAACTAAAAAATTCTTGGATAAAGTGGTTGCATTATGGGATAAAGTTAGTTCAGATGCAAAACTTCCAGCTGATGTAGAAATATTATTCAATCAGACTATCAAAAAGACGACAGAAGATATCGATGCGTTCCGTTTCAATACTTCAATTGCTCAATTCATGATATTGGTAAATGCTTTCACTGAATGTGAAGCTATCCCAACTGATGTATTTGAGAAATTTGTTATTCTATTAGCTCCATTTGCTCCACATTTAGCTGAAGAGTTTTGGTCTTTGTTGTGACACGAATTCTCAATATTTAAGAATGCTAAATGGCCTAAATATGATGAATCTAAGCTTTCTTCAGATTTAGTTAAAATGGCTGTTCAATTTAATGGAAAAGTTAGATGAACTATAGAAATCTCCAAAGAAGCTAGTCAAGATGATGTGATGAATGCAGTTAAAGAAGATAAAAAATTGAGCGGATATTTAGTAGGGGAGCCAAAGAAAGTAATTTATATTCCAGGAAAGATCCTTAATATCGTATTATAAAAATTTTATAAAAAATAAAAAAGTCTTCATATGAAGGCTTTTTTATGGTTAATAATTATTTTACTGTAAACTTAGGTATACTAGTTCAGATTCGTCTCTATATCTACATATTCCAGAAGTTCCTATACGATTGGCATCATCACTTAAATCTTCTTTTTGTTTGAAATTTTTACATAGTGTTAAATCTTCAGTAGCTTTAGTATAGTCACCGCAAGATAATGCGTCACAGTTAGCTGATATTACCCAGTTTGCTTCCGATGGGGAGCTTACACGAGTAACTACATAAGTTGGTTCTAGAATTTTATCACCACTTTCATTATCATCGGTTTCTCATCAAGAGATATTTTCATCACTAACATTTTCATCATCAAGAGTATTTTCTTGATCTGTCTTGCTGCTATCAGAATTTAATTTATCATCAGTAATTTCTGGGTTAGAGAAGAAAGGAAGATCGCTAGTTTCATCACCAATATTTTCATCATTACTAGTTTCATCACTGACATTTTCATCATCGCTAGTTTCATCACTGACACTTTCATCATTACTAGTTTCATCACTGACATTTTCATCATCGCTAGTTTCATCACTGATATTTTCATCATCGCTAGTTTCATCACTGATATTTTCATCATCGCTAGTTTCGTCACTAACATTTTCATCACCAACATTTTCATCATCGACATTCTCATCGTAATTTAAGTCTACAACGCTGGCACTTATATTTTGTTTTTGTCATAGAAATGAATTAACACCATTGGAAATAAAATCTATAGCTTGATCTTTTGCAAATATAACTGTAAAAGCAATAACTCATAATGTAAGAGCTATTCAAGACAAAACTCATCTGAGATATCATACCCTTTTATTTTTTGTATTTTCTCACTTTAAGAATAATAGTAATTTTTCTTTTTGTTCTTCTCTGAATTTCTCCCTTTGTTGTTGCTCAGCAATCTGTCTAGCTCTTGCCTCAGCTTCAGCCCTAGCTTTTTCCTCTGCCATAGGATCATAAGCTTCTACACTTAATCCAGCATTTTCTGCTTGTTGCTTTATTTCGCTTGATGTAGCCACAACACTAGAAATCTTGGTTTCTATTGTGGCATCGTTTAGAAATGCATCAGATTTAGCGTCATTTCAATTGGATGATAAGTAGCTACTGGATAAATTAACCTGAGAAGTCTCTTGAGGTTCGGCAACGGGTGTTGCTTCTTTTAGTTTGTTAGCTAGGTTAATGGTGTCCTGTAAATCTGCCATGTTTTTTATAATTAATAATTAAAAGTTATATTTTTGGACTAAAACCCTTTAAAAATTTGCTGCAACTGTCTTTTTTTCTGCTTTTCTTCATGTAGTTTATTCAATTCATATTTTAATTTATCATAATAATTATCAGTTAAGAATATGAATTTTTCAAGTATCGCTTTCGTATCATTATATTCTGTACTGTTTGAATCAGATTTATTTACTTTTTCATATAATATTATTTCGTCCACGAGTATGTTTAATTCTTTATCTTTATTATACGAGAACTGAAGTAAATGCTCATTTTCTTCTTCATCTCCTTGGTAAGTTTCTACTTTTTTGATATATAAATCTATAGGTTCATCTTCCTCTTCTATCAAGTAGAATAGATATTCAAGTGACGAATCATTAGTTTTTCATCAAATGATTTTGAAATAAGGATTTTGTTCTCATTCTTTACGTTCGAGCTTAAATACGGCACGGACATTCATAACTAAACTCATAAATTGTTGACTTATTTCATCGTCAGCAAAGAATTCTGGTTCTCGTTCAAATAGTTCTTCAGCAGATGGCTGATGTTCTTCATCATCCTCGATATCAGACATATCCTGTCATTGTTCTAATTGAACTTCTTCTTTGGTAATTATTTTTCACGTTACTGAACTCTTTTTAATTTTATTATTAAGTAATTCATCGTCTTCATTTTTTTGATTAGGATCTGCATTTATTGTGGTATTCATGATTATTGATTCATCGTCATTTTCTTGAGCATCAAGTTCATCATCTTGTTCGTCATCATTTTCTTGAGCATCAAGTTCATCATCTTGTTCATCATCATTTTCTTGAGCATCAAGTTCATCATCTTGTTCATCATCATTTTCTTGAGCATCAAGTTCATCATCTTGTTCATAATCATTTTCTT
>Ga0310690_10001450_pt1 | contig 42032 bp, 40 predicted proteins | sample AusTroGonzalo_MG_2_FD_207661 | JGI IMG/M metagenome (GOLD analysis project Ga0310690, IMG submission 207661) | Bovine rumen microbial communities from tropical cattle in Woodstock, Queensland, Australia - Gonzalo_04 (v2) (version 2) | ecosystem: Host-associated > Mammals > Digestive system >... | reverse complement strand
TTTAATCAAACAAATAAATGATATGGCTATTATTTCAAAAGAACAAGCGAGAGAAATATATAATTATTACTCGCAAATTGAAAGCTCGGAACAGTTGATTCAAGACATAAAAGTAAACTTGTCACCGATTACTTTTTGCTGCCAGCAATAAAGTTTCGGAAAGACTATGAAACGCGCTCACTTCATCTATTCTTCCTATGGTGGGAGTTCGTGTGGCGCAAAGTAAAAAGGTAAACTAATAAGATGAGCAAGACAGATTCATTACACTACAAGCTCTGTGAAGAAGGAGCAAAATGGCTTTTCAGGCAAAAATGGAACTATGAACGATGCCAGAAGAAGTCATGCCACAACTCCGAGTTCTGCCATGTCTGCAAGAAATACAACTATATAGCTGTTGAACTTTGTACATGGGATACTGAAAATACCGACGTGTGGGGACTTGGTAACTTCTGTGATAGTGCGATTATCGAAGTTAAGGTTTCCCATGCCGATTTTGTGGCCGACCAAAAGAAATGGCACAGAAGCACTGTTGCTGAAAATGCTGGCAGACAGGCTGGCAGGCTACGTTGGTATCTCTGCCCAGAAGGAGTCATAAAACCAGAAGAACTGCCTGAAAAGTGGGGCCTTCTTTATTGGGACGGCAAGAAAATATATCACGTTGTTGCGCCAAAGCCATTTGAGAACACAGGATGGGCCGATATGACTATTCTCGCCAGTCTGTTGCGTAGAGAGAATTTCCCCAAAAAGATATACAACTATCGAGGTGCGCCCTCGACAATTCAACCTAAGACTATTAACGGAATCCCAGTTAGGGAATTTTACAAAAATAAATGGAAGTAAGCTATGGCTGCACCAGACAAGATATTTGTTCATACTGGAAAACTTGGATTCTTGTGTGCATCGAAAATCAACATCACCGGGAACGACACTGAGTATATCCGCAAGGATGCGCTGATTGAATGGCTCAAACAAAAGAGATTTGATTTGACTGATAAACCTGATGACAGTGCATATCAAAAAGTTATTGACAAACTAAACGAAATGTAATATGACAGAAGACTACAAAGCTGCGCTCGAACGCGCAAAAGATTTACACGCAAGATCATCTTTAGCCACAAGGGAAGACTTAGAGCATATCTTCCCTGAACTCAAGGAGAGCGAGGACGAGAGAATAAGGAAGGAAATCCGCAATTTTCTGATTGATATGGAATGTAAAAAAGAGTGGATTACCTACCTCGAAAGGCAGAAAGAGAACGTAGAAAAGGCAGCTCATCGAAATGACCGCAAGGCACTTTTGGGAGGTGGCGCAGAACGGCGGCGCGATGCTGCACATAGCCGGCAAGTCATACAAGATGGGGCGCAGAGATGAGAGGATGGAGTTGATGAAGGACGCCGTTAATGGTAGAGTATGTAAAGATGTATATGCCGAATCGGAACCATATTATTATGTTGAATCTGTATGTTGCGATGATTTACTTGAAAAAAATGATTTATATAATGGCGACAAAGTGAAAGTCATCATACTTAAAGAGGAGGACGAGAAATGAGCAAGTATTGTATCTACTGGAACAGACCAGCAGCAGGACTCGCGGTTGATGATGAGTCTTTCGGCGGATGCACCATCTTTGGAGTGCATCACGATTGCGAGAAATGTCCGAACCTGATAGAAATGGGTGATGCATTACTTATAGTGAAAATAAAATCAAAAAGGAAGAACAATGATTAATCGCCCAGCTCCAATCAATTTTCTTCGGCACGTCTATTCGCAGAGTGTTTCTGATATTGCAAATATTATGGTTGCTGAAGCAGAAGACGACTACGACACAATCATAAAATACCTATTTGGGCTTCGCCTGACGATTGGCGATTGGATTGACGAATTAGAAACTGAGAAAGAAAGTAAAATGGAGGATGAGCAAAGACAATGACACGATTTGAAGAACATCTGGGAAGGATTTTCGATGCCTACAACGGTTTGGAAATAGACGCTGAATGGGCGGCAAAAATACACGCACCAACCCTGCTCAGCCTTGCGCTGACTTGGCAGGATATCAAAGATATAGATGAATGGATAAGCGCCATACAAACGAGCGATGGGTTATTTGATCGAGATTTATATGAGGAAGTGCTGAAACGGTTTAACGAATCAAGAAGAGAAAAAACAATAAACCCATAAACCCATAAACCCATGAATAAAGATGTATTAAATGATTTGAAGACGGCTGTAGTGTCAGCTGTATGTGTCCTTTTCGCCATTGGAGCCCTTCTTGTCGGGGTTATTCAATTATCTAACGGCAACATAGTTTTGGGCCTATTATGCTTATTAGTCTTCCTCATTGCTGCCTATTTCTTGTTCTTTTCGCTGGAAAGACATTATGGAAATTAATACAGAATAAAGGCAATTCGATTTGTAAGGAGAAAAGCACATGACACAACAAGAATACAAAACTATCCAGGGTCATATATCTCAGATCATTGACGATATCGCCGGTAACCCGGACTGGGCGGAGGCGGCAGAGGCTGTGGCTGCTGACCTTGGCACTCTGGAGAGAAAGTTGAAGCTTATGGTGCGTCGTGCAAAACCGAATGAAGACGTACCTCTCGAGGGGGTTGTCAAGTGGATTGCGCGTGAACGCGACGGGTATAAGGCAAAGCTGGCCAAACTGGTGCCGTATACAAAGGAACTTGAGGCGAAGGTGGCCAAACTGGTGCCGTATACAAAGGAACTTGAGGCGAAGGTGACGCGGTATGAGAAGGCGCTAAATCCGAGTGAAGATGGAGAATTGTCCTACAATTCCCTTCTGGCAAATTTCAAGCATCTGAAGGGCGAGAATCTTGCCTTGCGGACGAATCTAAAGGAGTCTGATTGGTACAGAACTTTGTATAAGAAGGCTGAGAAGTACCGGAAGGAATGTGTTTCGTTGAGAAGGTCGTATAAAGATCTTGTTTGTGAAAATATAAAATTGCAGAAGCAGAAAGAAGTGGGTAAAGATAGACCGTGAAGCCTTGTGCCTTTGGGCAAATTCGCATAGAACGTAGCAAGATATGAATTATACTATAACCACAGAGACACTGTATGGCTACATCGACGTTGAGGTGTCGCAGGTGGCTGATGCCGCCTACAATGAGCAGGGCGAGTCGCTGTACGACAACATAGTGCTGACGGACAAGGACGAGGATACCGTGGAAGGTTTCATCGACGATGCCGCAGCAAGGCTGGTGCGGGCCACCGAGGATATTGCGACCCCAGCCGCCGGATCGATCACCTTCAATGTGCCCGACATGCCGGCAGCGCTGGAAACCCCGGCGGCGACAGAGATTGACCACTACATAACATGGTTTGCCGTGGCGGGCATACTACAGAGCCGCAGACCGTCGGAGGCCCCGCAGTATGCGGAGCGGGCCGCAGCAGCGCTGGAGAACGCCATAGCCTTGTTACGTAAACGCACGGCACCGAGCCGCACAACCACCGAACCTAACGAGCCATGAGTGCAGAGATTACCATAACGATTTCCAGGGCAAGCGTCCTCGCCGACATGAAGGTAAAGAGTCATGCCGAGGTCGCGGCCATTGTTGATGAGAAAGCCCGCTACCTGGCGGAGCTGGGAAGCGAGAAGGAAGCGGAGGCCAATCAGGGCATAACCGATGCCGCAGCAGACATAGAGGCTTACCTTCGCAGCATACTGACATACGACACGGCGGTACAGACAGCAGACGATGCCTACGACACCACGGAATCCATTATCTACAAGCTTAGCGTATCAGACCGCAAGAAATACGGACTGGCGAAAGCCTTGTCGAAGGAGATACATGCCTACATCGTGGACTCTGCGCTGGCGCGGTTCTATGACGCGGTATCGCACCCCGAACTGTCGGCGGTACATCTCAAGAGACTGACGGCGGAGCTGACTGCGATTGACAACCTATTCTTCAATAAAACCGAGCCCACGGCACCAAGTTACGAACCGGAGCCTGAACCCGAACCCGAAACAGACGAGCCATGAACACACAGTACACAAAGCAGCACACCATAACGATAAAGAAGGCCGAGCTGTTCTTCGACATCGACAAGTTTTCCCTCGACTTCTCAAAAGTCTCTGGGGGCGACAACGTGCGAAGGGCTGACCGTATAGCCTTCGACACCTCAACGACAAATGGAGAGCGTACTGCAGTAAGGTTGTGCGACAAACGTATGGCCGACATCCGGCAGCTGCTGGAGAAATTTATTGACACGACGACCTCAACGGAGACCAACGACCAGCTGGCATCTGGGGATTATACCCTCGCAATTTGCATCACCACCGAGGCGGAGGATAACATCTTCTCCCCTATCACCGACCTGATACACGACTACATCGTCAACGGGGCGCTGGCTGACTGGTATGTTGAGACGGGTGTGGGAGTGAATGCCGAGGCCCTTAATGCCAAATGCACTACCGACCTCGCAGGCATCAAACAACTAATATATTTCCGAACTAAGCCATGACGATAGAGCTTGACATAGAGACCATGATAACGACGCTGCGCCGGAACTCGCATGACGAGGTGCAGGTGATCCAGGACGTTGAGGCCCGCGACAATGCAAGGGCCGGCCTTGACAAGATTGACGAGATACGCCAGTGCGTGAAGGACGGCATCGCCCAGGTGAGCCGCCGCTGTTGGCGCTGGCTTGCAGATGACCGCATCAACTACGCCGGCAATACAGATGATATGCCTCAGACCGTAGCTTTCGAGTTGAGGTTGTCGGAGCGCAGGGGTACGAACAAGGCGGAGCCGCTGACAGCGGCCATGCAGTCGCTGGTTATCGAATATGCGATGTCCAAGTTCTACGCTATCGTCAGCCAGCAGGAACTGAGCAACAAGCACAGCCTCGCCGCAGTGGAGGCCGGCAACACCATAGATGAATTGTTATACACCAAGAAACCGCCGAGAGCATGACAGGACATTATGTAGGGCCCGTGATACTGGCCGACGAGATGGAAGCTAAGCTGAAGCAGCGCCTTGTTACGATAGACAAGGAGTCTGTATATGGCGACATAGACAAGATTACCAGCAAGCATGTGGACGCACGGGAGGATATGGGGGTGCGCAGCGGCAACGCCGTATCTTCCGACAGCACCGAAGACGTGGACGGTGCTGTCATCGCCCGCTATGTGGAGCTGCGTAATGCAAAGCTGCGTATGAGACTTCAGCATGCGCTGAGGGATGAGGAGGTTTATGCCGCGACTGACGAAATCACCCTCGACGACAAGCACTATTATTACGCCTTCGAGGTGACGCAGGAGTTTCACGACAACACCCTTCGGCCTTTGGCGGAATATATCCACAATTATCTTCTGTTCGGCGCACTGGCCGACTGGTACGACCAGTTCGGCTACGACAAGCTGTCGGAAGCTTATGCTAAGCGGGCCGATAGCCTGGAAGATAAGATAGACAGCATAACCCGCGGGCCGTCGATAGTTAAAAAGCCGTTGCAGCCTTTCGGCCCGGCGGAAAGAATATATTAGCGTATGGCAGTAGCAAGCACAACAAGACGCAAGGGTGACGGCCGTGGCCGCGAGGGCGGGCGCAAGAAAGGTACGCCCAACAAGGTCAACAAGGAGACGCGGGCCCTGCTTGCCAACTTCGTTGAGGAAAACTGGGAGACCTTCAAGACAGACTACAAGAATATTACAGACCCAGAGAAGAAGTGTTCCATCTTCCTCCAGATCATGTCATACGTCACACCTAAGCTGCAGGCTGTGGAATATCAGGACAAGACTCCTCCGAAGACATTCAAGGACGAGCTGGACGAAATCAGCGGAGAACCGACAAGACAATGACAGAACATCCCTGGCAGACGATATTGGGTCAAGCTCCGTCAAAGAGCAACTCATATAAGATTATCAAGATTAACGGCCATACCGAACTGGGTAAGACTGCGGCTACAACCAATTACGAAAACGCTTTTTTCATCCAGATGGGGACTTACCGGAACATGATGATTGAGGGCTTCTTCGAGCTTCATCTGCGGGCATATTTCACAACGATGTCTCACGATCTGGATAATTCACTCAAAGTTATCCTGGACTGTCTGCAGAGAGGCAGGGCTATCAAGAATGACAACAAATGCGTAAGGATTGTTGCTGATAAGTTTGTTGATAAAAACAATCCCCGCATCGAGTTCCAACTTGTTGAGGTATGACGACGGCGGAAAAACTCATCGAGGATGCTATTCCTACGCAGGTGATGCAGCTGCATGTGCGGGGCAAGCGCACCATCCTTATTCAGCTGGAGGATGACGAGAGGCCCGATATCAAGTGGGGCGACAAGGTCAAGGTAATTATTGTTAAAGAATAATAGTTCAGAATATGGTAACAATTACTCGCACAATCATTGAAAAGGAAATGCTTGGCCTTACTCGTTATGATGGAATCGAAGGGCCCGTAAAGGTAGATATGGAAGTAACCAAAGTGAAAATCTTTGGTATCACGATAATCAGTTGGGAAAAGCGAGTGTAGATGTCACTGCTGGCAATAGAATAGGGATTGTAAAAGAGACTCTATGGTGAATGGAGTTAGTATGCGATATTCCTGCTTCGGCTTGAACGGTAATGATTGATATTCCAAGCTTACCGTCAGCTCCTTTTGTGGTATAGGCATCTACGCACACATCAAATCCAACTCTCTCGGCCATTCTTATATATGCTTGTTGCGGCTTTCTATGCTCTGGTAGCGTGGCGGGGGAAATGACCGCTTTAGCAACAGCGGCATCGGGATTGTACTTTGTTTGCAGCTCAGTTACGGAATCACAAATATCGTCAATGACGCTTGTGATGAATTCTTTCAGTTCCATGATAGTTGGTTTAGCTCTATCAAATGTACGCAAAATTCGTTGACAAATGCAAAAATCGTATTGTACTACAATTGTAGTATAGGGATGAATATGGAATTTATATGGAGTAATCTGTATTAATTTTGAATAATACGGATTTATTGATATATTTGTATCGCATACAAACACCAATTGTTTCTTTATCATCTGCAGGCGCCGGGCTCCTTTATGCTTCACAGCATCCCGGCGCGTTTGCGGAGAGAAAGAATAGAGTGAGCTCTTTTTTAACTAATACATACGCTGTTTTTGCTGGGCTCCGGCTCGTATCTTCTGACAGTACGGGCCGGAGTGATTGCAAAAAGAAAGTTTTTGAAGAAATTATTTGTTCATTGAAAATATAGTGTTACATTTGTAACGCTAACGAATCTTGGGGGCGGATGTAAAATGCTCTCAACGACATAAGGACGTAGAGGGCAGTTTTTATATACCGCCACTGGATTTGAACTTTCGGCGCATAAAACTGTGTGGATACCGTGAGGCCCACGACAATTCCTCAAGATTCGTTAGCAGCAGTTTTGTGCGCTTTTTTATAATTTATGCTAACGAATCAAAATTCCGAACAAGCTGGAAAAGGTATCCAGTTGTTCAACAATCCACAATTCGGTTCAGTCAGAACCGCCGGAACACCCGACAATCCTTATTTTTGTCTTGCTGACATTTGCAAGGCAGTTGATTTGGTAAATCCCTCAGCCGTTAAGAGCCGTCTTGATAAGGAAGACGTGCAACTCATTGATTTACACGCCCTCAATTCTAATGAGGGTACAATTACGGGGAATGCCCAGGCAAATTTCGTCAGTGAGGCCGGCTTTTATGATGTATTATTGCAGAGCTCTTCACCAAAAGTAAAGCCCTTCCGCAAGTGGGTGACCTCAGAGGTGCTTCCCGCGATTCGCAAGACCGGCGGCTATATCCGCCAGGAAGAAGACGACAGCGATGCCGACATCATGGCAAAAGCCTTGATGATTGCACAGAAGACTATCGACGACAAGAAACAGCGTATCCAGATTCTCGAAGGTGAGAACGAGCTGCTACAGCAGGAGAACAAGGCGCTGGCCCCGAAGGCTGCGTACACCGACGATATCTTGCAGAGCACTTCCACCATCACCTTCACGGAAGCGGCGAAGGAACTTAACTTCACCTCGGCCCAGGCGCTGTTGCACAAGCTGGTTGAAGAGCGCATCCTTTACCGTATAAGCGGTAGATACATGCCTATGGCTAAGTATTCAGGCAAGGGCTATTGGGCTACACGCACACACCGTTTCTTCCACAGCGACGGACGTGCCGACGCTTCTGTGATGACCGTCGTAACCCAGAAGGGCCGTATGTTCCTGTTCAACCATTTCCGCAAGCAGCTGCCCCAGGTGGATTGCACGGACATAAACCTCGGAGGGATGGAGCTATGAGTACGACACTGGTGATTTCGCTCCATACGATGAACAAGGACGAGTTCGAGGAGCGAGTTGATGAGACTCTGGACACTATCGTCGACCTTATGGGCAGCTGTGTGGATTCACGGTTGCTGACCATGGAGGAGTCCTCCAGGGCGCTGGGGTTCTTGCGTGCATTACGCAAGGCGGATGTTCAATTGAAAGTAGATTCACAAATAAGAAAAGATTGAGACTATGGCACATGTATCAGACCTTCTCGCAAGCGAGAATCTTGGCAGGCTGATAGCAGCCAAGAGGAATATTGACAATGCTGCTCTGCTGTATGACACGGTGTTCCATGAAGAGGGTTCACCGAATGAGGCGGAGACGGAGCAGGAAGCCTTCTACGATGCCGTCTGCATCATCGACAAGCGGCTGGAACGGCTCATGGGAGCCGTGGTCTTCCATGAACTGTTTGACGACGACAAGATATGTAGGGACACTGTCGATATATTATGACCGCAGTTGAGGTAAAATGTGGGCCCCGGTTCTAATTCCAAAGAGCCGGGGCTTTTTTATAATATGCCCTGCCCTATTCTAAATATTGTGTCTATTATTAGAACAGGCCCACTGAAGTAGTGGCGTGTAGTGGGCGATGCCGGCAAAGTGGGTAAAGATAGACCGTGATGGCAAGTGCCGTTTCGTTATTTCGGAAGAAATAATACGAAAATGGGAATAGTATCATCAGTTCTTAGCGGCGTAGGGGCACTCGGCAGTGCGATCTACGGAACAATAGCATCCGCCAAAGCCAACAACAGGGCGAGGAAACTCATACAGCAGCAGCGCGACGACAACAAAGCATGGTATAACATCAAGAGCAGCCAGGACTACACCCAGAGGGCAGACGTTCAGGCCGCTATAAAGAAGCAGCGCGAGATGCTCGACGAGCAGTACAAGAGAGCCAAGGCCACCGGCGCTGTGGCTGGCGCTACGGACGAGTCCATAGCACTCCAGAAGAAGGCTGCTAACGATGCACTCTCGCAGACCATGACCGACGTGGCCGCGGGCGCAGCAGCATACAAGGACAACATCGAGCAGCAGTACAGGTCGCAGGATGCGGCCCTCAACCAGCAGCAGATACAATCATACCAGCAGCAGGCGGCACAGACCGCACAGGCCGCTTCTCAGGCCGTCAATGCGGGTCTTGCAGGTGTGGGACAAGGCATAGCCGAAATGGGTACGCAGGTGCCCGTGGATACGCCTCCACAGCAGCAGATAGACCTTAAGCAGGCGGCAGAAATCGTCAACCAGCCCGGGACATTCAATCCCCTTAACGGCAAGTTCAACGAGTATGCCCCGCAGGTGAATGTCAAAGACCCCACAAAACCCACGAAAGTAATCAGCTAAAGAAATATGGCACCGTACTCAAAGAAAATACAAGACTGGAACGAAGAGCAGCGGCAGAATGCTCTTAATCGCGGTGAGGAAGCGGCCAATGTCGTACAGCAGCAGGGCGAGGCATACGTAAACAACCTCGAAGCAGCACAGGCAGCACAAGCAGCAGCCGACAATGCAGCCAACGAGAACTACAACAATGTTATGGCGAAGTACAACAACGACTTCGCCGCTATGGTGCAGGGCGAGAGTGACCGTATCCGCGCAGAACAACAGCAGGCACAGCAGCAACTGAAGGCCAACCAGAATGCGGCCAAATATACGGGTCTCACCGAACTGGCAGCTTCCGTGGCCAACCTCATAGGTGTAGGTGCTGGCAATGCTGTATCACAACAGTATAAGCAATACTCTCAGGACTGGATGCGCAAGGCAGATCAGGACATGCGCGAACACCGTATGCGCCTGGATAACATCCGCGCAAGGCAGAACGCTCTAAAGCAGCAGCAGCTCCAAATACAGATGGGGCAGGCGGGACAAGCCCTCGAGAATGCCCGTCGTCAGGCAGACCGCGACTTCCAGAACAACATCACACTGGCTGGTGCCCGTAGAGATGCAGCCCTGGCTCCCGTACAGGCAAGGCAGCAGGCTCAGAAAGAGGCCGACGAACTCTACACAAGAGGTCTTCAGACGGCAGCAAGTCAGGCCAACCAGGAGCAGAGCGCAGCACAGGGCTGGGCAAGAATAGAAGATGCACGCAAGAATGATGAGCTCAACAGGCTTGCGGCAGGCTTCATTCCTGACGGCAAGGGTGGATACACCTATGATCCTGAAGGAGCAGCAAAGAAACTTGGAGTGAAGAATTTGTCGCAACTGAAAGGGGGCAACTCTGGCGATGATGACAAACCCGTAGGCTACAACTATCCCGTGACTATTAACGGCCAACAGATGACTCTCCAGTTCAAAAACAAGGAGAGCCGCGACAATGCCTTAAAAACAGGTATGGGGGATTTGAGGCAAGATATGGCGAATGAAGCGAAGCAGATGCTGCTGAAAGTTAAATATCCTGTAAATGGAGAGTTTGACTGGGATAAGCTTGTGCAGTTGACTGGGCAGAAGAAGCTTGAGTTTAACGGTCAGAAGATTGACAATCCTCTCTACGGCTGGGAGCCTGAGACAATTCAGGCATTGAAGGGCAGTGGGGATAATGAGGCCGACTATGACACAATAGAAAATTTCTACAATAGAAACTCACAGCGCCTCAGCAACTTCAATAACTATATGCTTCGCGCTTCTGATGCTCAGAAGATATACGGCTGGGCCGATCCTCAAACTCCTGCTTTTAGAAGAAATGGCGACGGAGTGCTAGTGCCGACAAGTGGAGGAAGCATCCTTGACGAATTTATGGGCTCTTCAGCGCCGGAGACTCGACAGACCCCTTACGATGCTTGGATGAGGACTGCGCAGAACAAGCGTCCTAACAACGTCGAGAAACAACGATCATAGAATATTAATCAGACAATCATACTATCATGCCCGATAACAATATCCTCTTCACAGTAAAGCTGGATGACGGAAGGACGGAGCAATGGACTCCCGAACAGTACGAACAGGTAAAAGACCAATTCTACGGCAAATATCCGACGGCTCAGGTGACGCGGACAGCCGTGTATAATCCCGAAGAAGGGATAAACAACGGCGATGTCTTCAATGTGGAACTTCGTGACGGAAGGAAAGAGACCTGGACTGCCGACCAGATGAGGCAGGCCGGCGGTCAGTTGATGCAGAAATATCCCGATGCGTACATCACTAAAGACAGCGACATGAACCGTCAGTATTGGCAGGAGAAGGCGGATGCCACAAACAAGGCTCTTGCCGACTTTGATGCTGCCAACGGTGAGTTTATGCGCGACTATCAAAGCAGACCGCAGAAAGATATAAGAGGGTCGTTGACGGGTATGGTGAATCCAGCTACTGCATCCTTCATCAATGCCAACAAAGACAGATACGACCGTCTTGTGGCTGAGCGTGACGGATTGCTTAGGGCTAAGTATGAAAACCCTTTGATAAAGAATGAATATGAGACCTCTGCTCAGGGCGCAGCCGACAGAAGGGATTACTACAATGACCTGGCACGTCAAGCCTCTGACCGCGACGAGAAGAAAGACTGGCAGAGGGCCGCGAAACTTCAGGACGACATCCGCAAGATGTATGAAGCCCCGAGCCAAAGCGAGAGCAACGGCTTTGCACAGTATATCGAGAATTTCAACAAGGGCCAGGTCGACAAGTTCTCAGATCAAGACTTCTACACTTCTGGCCTGAGTGCGATTGCTCGTAACCATGACCTGCGAAACATTGCAGAGAAGGTTCAGAACGTGACGAGCGAGAAAGATGTAGACCAGATACTCACCGACAGTGAGAAGGCCCAGTTAATGGCCTTCTATAATCTCGCAGAGGCGCAAAGGGAACGTGCAGACGATATCGCAAGCGCATACAATGCTGGACAGACCGCTGCTGAGTCCGTCAAGTTCATGGCGGAGTTCCTGCTGTCACAGGGTCTCGCAAATGTGGCGGGCAAATTTGCGGCAGGGGCCGAAAATGCTGTGGTATCTTGGTTTGGTAGACAGTTAATGTCCAATCAGGCTCTCGAAAGGGCCGTAAAGGCTGGGAGTAAATCCGCCAAAATTGGGGCGGACGTGGCTAAATTTGCTGCGAAGTCGACACCGGCGAGGGTGGCATCGAACATGGGATTAAAACCTCTTGTACAGGGCTTGTGGCATGCACCCACTCAGTTGAGTACATACGAAACCATTGCTGACAATCTGATGAAGACCGATAATAATGGTGACCTTGTTGAAAGAGGTCAAGCCATTGGTGAAGGTTGGGTCGATAGTATTATCGAGAACTGGTCAGAATCTCTCGGTGGCGCTGCTGAAGGAATGCTAAAACCGAAATTCTCTGGCAAAACTCCTTTCGGTCGCTTTGCTCGTTGGCTCAATGAGACAGGGCCTGCGAAAGTTCTCGGCGAGGCGGGATTTAATGGTCTTCTTGGTGAAATAGCAGAGGAATGGGCTGGTAATGCTGTGCGACTCGGGGTTGGCCTTATGTCGCCGGAAGACTTCAAGGACTTTGCGTCCTGGGAAAAGCAGCTTGAGATGGCCGCTGCTTTCGCTCCTATGACTCTCTTTGGCGTTGGTAGTTCTGCCGCATCTGCAATACGTAATTCAAGCCAGTATAAAGCCCTCTCGGGTAAGGTGCAGGACATCATGGCGCGTCAGGGAAGTGACGGGTATGAGATACAATACATTCTTGACTCAAAATTCGACACTCCCGAAGACATCGGCAAGAAGTTGGCTCCCTATCTAAAATCTATCTCTGAAAATGCTCAGAAGAATGGAGCGACAGAGCAGGATAAGGAAGACTACAAGACGATGTTGGACTTCGCCCGCTTCCTCGGTATGGATGCAGTCCTCAAAGAGCAGAACAGGCTCCAGCAGGTAGAGAAGAATGAGGGAATCAAGAATAACATATTTGAAAGGGTTGGTCGCTTCTGGGAAGGGCCAGACGACACTCCCGTAGACCAGCAGCAGGTAAGAATCGTCACCGATGCTGACGGCAAGTCATATTATGTGACCGCTTCCGATGCTAACGGAGTGACTGGAGTGGATACCATAACAGGCGAGCACAAGATTCTCAACAACGGTCAGTTTACCGAAGGCGAGATTCTCCCTATGGCCGATTACCTCCAGCAGCAGTCTGACATTCTCGACAAGGATGCAGAGCAGCGCAGGATGCAGGAGGAAGCTATGGAACAGATAAATGCTGTACGTCAGCAGGTGGAAGCATCAGGCACCGTTCCTATGGGCACTGAGTCGGAAGAGATAACGGCTCAGGTTTTACAATCCAATGCCAACGGCGCAGAACTGGTGTGGAAGGATGCCGACGGCAACGAGCATGATGAGGTACTGCCGTGGACTGAGATTGCAAGTAAACTGGGCACTCCGATAGTCGTCAAGACCGATGCTGAACTGAAGCAGGATGCCGCTGATGCTTATGACAAGGCCGTGAAGCGTCTTGAGACATATAAGAAGATACCGAAAGCCACAAGGATGGTCGTCAACCTCGAAGATGTGGGGCCTGTGGAACTGCAATATGCGGGCGCAACAATGGAAGACGGCCAGATAATGCTGTACGGCAGGGACGAGCAGGGTCAGGATGCCCTCTATCCTGAAGAGTTGGTGGCCAACCTCGAAGAGATGATGACTGCTCCTATGGAGGAAGAGGCACAGCAGAGCCCCTTTGCCAACGGAGAGCAGGTGACTTATGTCGATGAGGCGGGCAACACTATCAAAGGAACTGTGACCGATGCCGATAACGGTGGTGGATATACTACCCTGAAGCTCGAGAACGGCACTACGGCCAACATCAGCACCAACAGGCTGGCACTGGACAACAGCGTGCCGCGTGACTTCAACGGCAGGGCCTTGCCTCTGCGCACCAACAGCGCAACGGGTGAGACGGAAGTCGACTCCGACAGACTGTGGCAGGACGATCCTGAAGCGTGGACGGAGTGGAATGATACAAATCCTAATCAGGATGTCAGCAGCGAGAAGAAACTGGCCTTCAATATCAGTGCCCTCGACAGCAGGATTGCCGCCAACACTGCCAAGAAGGATGACCTGGCACTCAAAGGCGGACATCAGGACGAGGTGGATGCTATCAAAGTCGACATAGACAGGGATGTGAAGCGCCGCGACCTGTTGCAGTCGCTGCTGGATGGACGTATCGCCACAGCCGCAAGGCAGGACGCAGCGGTTCAGAATCAGCAGCCCGCAGCACAGCCGCAGCAGAGCGAGGTTCCCGTAAGCGACAAGGGAGCAAAACAATATACCGAGGCACCCGCAAGGGCTACCTACGAGGATATATACAATGACGAAGCCTTCGACAATGCCGAGGAGGCTTATGGCTTCATCCAGGGCAAGGTTGCAAATGCGAATGCAAGGGTGAAGAAGGCACAAGAGGCTGTCAACAAGGTTAAGCAGCAGAATGTCGCTGGAAGGTATGGGACAACGACTGACTACAAGCAGGCTAAAGACAAGGCCGTGGCCGGTCTCGATGCTGCACAGGCCGAACTTGACTATTGGAACAGCGTCAAGGCTCTTGCCGATGCCGACATCGAAAGGGCAAAGAAGATTGAGCAACTGCGCGAGAATGAACTGTCAGAGCCTAAGTCACTGCATCAGCTTGTGGCAAATGCTTTCATTGGTTATCGCAACAGACTCAACAAAGAGTCCTTCAAGAAAGAGACTGGATATTCCGATGCAGACCTGAAACCTTTCTTCCAACTGTGGGCGAAGAAGGGTCAGGGCTCAACGGTGCTGGCAATGGCCGAAGATATTGCAGCCAACGATGACAGCGGCCTCGTCCCGATCGACGACAACGGACACAAGGACATCCAAGCCGTGCGCGATGCTATCCTGGAAGTATTCCAGCAGGCAAGCAGCCCTTCAGACTTGTATGAATATACCTATAATCAGAATGCAGCTGTAAGAGAGGCTGAGCAAGCCTTTGTGGAGAGTCAGCAGGAGGCTCCTGTGGCTGAGGTTCCGGCAGAACCCATAACGGCAGAGCATGCCGAAGAGGCTGTGGCAGTTAATGAGCCTATCAATGTCCAGCCGCAGATGGAAGCAGAGGGCTATCAGTTGTCTGATGAGGTTGATGAAAATGGTCGTCAGTTTGTCCTTAATTCTCAAGGAGGTCTTGAGTTCGGTAGCATTCCCGCCGAATCGGGGCTTACTCCTGCTCCTATTTTGCTCAGTGAAGGAAAGATCACAAATCCTGTGACTAACGATGGATATGGATTGGTGCATATTGAGGCTCGACATGGAGAACAGATACGTAAGGCAGGTTATGAGTCGGTGCTTGCCTTTATTGAAAGTGTAGCGCAGAACTACGATGTCATAAGAGAGGGTAAAGACAGAGAGGGGAATCCTACTTACCTGCTACAACTTACGGATAAGCACAACAACACGCTCATCGTTGAACTGTCTGGGGATGGCTCGTATTATAATATAAATACCGCAGGAATCTTCAAGACATCCTACGGCAAAAATAGAAAAGAAGTGTATAACCGCCATACTACGGTTAAACAGCCTGCCGAGACTGTTGGGGCATCGCAAGATGGAGAACAAAGCGGCACAACTCCAACTTCCAGCATGAGCGCCCCTACACCTTCTTCTGGCAACGAAGGTAGTGAAAATTCTGAAGAAACAAACATATCTGAGAAAAAAGTTGAAGGGGAGTTACCTTTCGGTGAGCAGGGAGAAGTTGTAGAGGCTCCCGCAGCAGAGCAGATTGCCGCACAAGAGGAAGAAGTTACGGAGCAGCCAGCAGAGGCAACAAGAAAAGTCAGCCCCTATCATCCCGACAATCTTCGCAAGGCATACGAGAGTGGCAATGCGAAGAAGATAGCAAAGGCCGAGAAGGCAATGTCTGATTATATTGGCTCGTCTAACAGTATAGCACTGCTCAGAGGCACTGAGAACCAAGCAAAGAGAAGGCGTAAGGCTTCAAAGAAAGAAACACCTGAATATAAGACACAGGACTTCATTGCAAAAGAATGCGCTAAGAGACTGAAGGAACTTGACAAGACAATGCCGGCAGTGAACGGTATGTCTGCCGTTAAGGCATACGATGCTGCCTTCAAGACATTGACGAACCGTTGGGATGCAAGCAAGGAAGAACTGGAGCAGGCTATCGCATGGTACGAGCAAGACAAGGCTGCTGCACAGTCAGAGTTGGACGCATTGGGCGACAAGGCTCAGGCTCTCGTCGAGGAAGGTGACTTCTATGTCGTAGGTTTGATAAACCGTATAGGTGGAGCCGATGCAAATATCCGCAACCTGCAAGTTGAAATGGGACGATTCCAAGATTTGACGGAAGCACAGAAGAACGTGATAGGTTTCGTCGAGGGTAAGACTCCCGAGCAGGTGGATGAAGAATATAAGGCAAAGAAGGCAGAGGAACAGAGGATGAGGTCACTGCGAGACAGGATAGCCAAGTGGAAGGAATATGTAGGCGACATCTTCGAGGTGCTGGAGAGCATCGACGACGTGGCAGCAATAGAAGATGCGGGGACAAGGGAGCAGGTGCTGAGGGCTATGGCCTCTGGCCAGTCCGTAGAGGGATGGTACAACACAAGGCAGGACAAGGCATATATATTCCTTCCCGACATCAAGGATGTGAAGATGCTTGACCGCAAGGTGATCCACGAGGTGCTGGCTCACAAAGGTCTGCGTGCCCTCCTCGGAGAAGAACGCTACAACAAATATCTTGACCATGTGTGGGACAACCTTATGGATGAGGAAGCCCGCCAGTGGGGGCTGGATTATAACAGCCATCTGTCCGGCAAGTCAGAGACAGAGCAGCGCAGGGCAGCTGCCGATGAGTTTATAGCCCATATTGCAGAAAATGACGAGGCCGTAGCAAAGCTCATAGACGATGACTTCTGGGACAGACTTGAAGAGTTTTTGAAGAACCTCATCAACGATATGGTGGGCGCTGACATCTTCAAGGATGCTACGTGGTTCCACGAAGACCTTAGCAGGTCGCTGCAGCAGTTCCATACTGCGGCAATGCGCGAGCAGGAGGCAAGGGCCGCTGATGAAAGAAGAGAGGATACTATGAGCGCCATCTCCGGAGAAGAGAGCAAGGCTATGGCAACCGCCGAGGCACAGGAGAATCCCCAAGTGCCAGTAGCACGCTCGCAGGAGAAATATGAGGACTTCGGAGAGAAGATAGGTATGGCCCGCAAGGATACTGCGACAACCACCGGCAAGAAGGGAGACAAGGATAGCCGTCCCGCATGGATGAAGAAATATCAGACGATCAATGTGGAGAGAGTTCCCGATGCGGTGCTTGAAGAGGCAAGACGCAGGGGTATACGTACAAACGGCTTTGTACCCACGGAGGAAGACATAATGAAGGGTACGGACTATAGCAAGCCTTTCATAGCCTTCTATGAGGAAAAGAGCAAGAGCCGCTATGGTATGCCGAGGAGGAGGTATATCACCGGCGAAGACCGCCAGCCAATAATCTTCACCTCGCAGGAACAGTACGAGTCTACACTGCCCGTATTCGAGGCCAAAGACCAGGGATACCGCGTAATTGAGAAGGGTGGCAAGTTCTTTATTGTACGACCCGCGTCTAACAACAAGCTTGTGGAGTACGCCCAGTTCAACACCCGCGAGGAAGCTGTGGCATATCTCGCCAGCCCCGAAGGATGCACCGACATGCTCAACCGCAAGCGCGAGAACTATGAGCTGCCGGCGCTGGAGGTGCTGACAAGGAACAATATGCCGGACTACCGCAAGGGTAAAGATGTCACTCCCGAAGACATCCTTAAGACCTTCGGCTTCCGCGGCGGAGAGTTCGGCAACTGGCTTAATGCAGAAGAGCGCCAGCAGTTCCTGAACTATGCCTATGATGCCTTCATGGATTTGGCGCAGATGCTGGGGATCAGCCCGCGTGCGCTGTCACTGAACGGTGAGCTGTCAATAGCCTTCGGAGCGAGGGGGCAGGGAGGCTCAAACGCCGCTGCTCATTATGAATCTACAAGGGCCGTGATAAACCTCACCAAGATGTACGGTGCGGGATCGCTGGCACACGAGTGGGCGCACGCCCTGGACAACTACTTCGGCCTTATGGACGCGAAGAGGGAAAGGATCAGGGATGAAAAGGAGAGCACTCACAACCACGTATTCCTATCAGAAGGCCGGTCATATAAACGTGGCGTCCGCAAGGAGGTCGTAGATGCCTTTAATGAAGTTATGAAGGCGCTCACCAAAAAGACCGTGACCCGAAAGATAGAGCTGGACAAGGCCCGCGAGCTTGAGGAGAAGGCAAGGAATAGCTTTGAATACTATCTGAAGCAGGTGAGGGGCGAATACGAGAGGGGACTTACGACATACAAGTACAACAGGAAGACAAAGCAGCGCGAAGAGGTGAAATACAAACCCACCGAGGAGCAGCTTGCCGAGTTCGACAGGCTCACAGCTATGCTGCCGGATGACAAGACCTTCGGCTGGCAGTATACGCCTCAGAAGAACGGCTTCCGTGCCAGCGGAGAAGTTGCCGAGAAGCTGTATGCCCTTGTTAAAGATGTTATGTCGAACAGGGCCGGACAATACGGGCCGCTGCATAATCTGTTCTATGCTACACCGAGGCTGCAGACGGCCCTTGCCAGGCTGAAGGATGCTCAGGACGGCAAGACCGAGACGGTGACGGTGGATACCGACTTTATGGAGGAGAGCAAATGGTTCGACCGTGGTCGCGCTAGCGACTATTGGACGAAAGACTTGGAGATGTTCGCGCGTGCTCTTGAGTCGGTGCTTGCAAACCGTATGAAGGAGCAAGGCAAGAGCTCAGACTACCTCACATACCTCAAGGCTCCGCTGTATGCTTCAGCATGGGGACACGTTCCTTATCCTGTCGATGATGAGCTCAAAGTCGCCACAGAAGCCTTTGACAAGCTCTTCAACACCATACAGGAGAGAGTGGACGAAACTACGGGCAATACCGTGCTGTTCTCTCGTTCATCCCTCACCACAGAGGATGGTTCTGTCGTCAATTATGAGTCACGTGGCGTCCTTCCTGCGGGAGCCGAACACGAGTCGATAGTAGAACGGACATACCGCAAGACTGGGGCTTTCTCCTTTATGGGCAAGAACAAGATCGCTACTGCCGGTGACGTGGCGTTTATCTTCAAGGAGCTGGAGACAGCAGCCACAGAAAACTCCTTTGTGGTGTATGTCAAGGACGGCATCCCCACCATACTGCATACAGGCATAGGTAATGCCTATAGCACAGCTATTGATACTGCAGCATTTGTCGCAGGGCTGAATGACTTCGCTCCCGATGAGGTATATATGGTGCATAATCACCCTTCCGGCAATGTCAGGGCTTCGATGGAAGACCTCCGGATGGTGGATAGGTTACAGAAGGCTGCAGACAAGGTGTCTGTTTACGGTATCATCATAGATACCGTGTCTGGTGAATACGGCCAGTTCGATGCCGCTATGGGGTCAACGCTTATTGCCAAGAGAACGGAAAGGGATGAGGGGGACTATCCTATTGAGGTGCATAGCTTTGATAAACTTGTATTCCAGGAGGACTATAGGACGGCAATCAAGGAGACTACCTTGTCAAATGCTTCGACTGTAGCATCCTATCTGTCAGCCCATCGTCTCGGCAATGGCAGCAAGGTGGCGGCACTTATGGTAGACCGCTACAACAAGGTTGTCGGCAACCTTGTTTTGGATGAGAGCGCCATAACAATGGACAATGCGGCAGAGCTGGCAGGACAGGTTGCAAATGTTGCAATTCATAATGCCGCGCAGCATGTCATCCTGTATGGAGACTTCAATCAGGATGCGAGGGCACTCCAGGCATTCAAGATGAATATGACCGCTAAGAGTGGTTCATATATAGACCTTATGGATGTCGTCCGCGTAGACGGCAGGCGTACCCAGTCACTTGAGGAAGGTACATTGAAAGATAATCCCGTAAGATTTTCACGAGCGCAGTCGGCCAACAAGGTCGCCGGCAAGGAGTATCCTGACGATGCAGACCTTATGGATGAAGGGCTGCGTTTCTCACTCACCAAAAACAACCGTAACACCATAGAGGCTTGGCTGAACAAGAGGCCAGACCTCAGCGAAGGTGAGCGCAAGGCTGTGGTGGAATACATAGACAATCTTGATGACAGCAAAATCCAGCTTGCTACAGGTAAGTGGTTCGCCCAGGGCAAGGTGCGTCTGCCCGAAGATCAGGAGAAGATAGACCAGGCCGTATCGGTAGCTGGCAAGGCAAAGGTAGACCCGCTGCAGTATGACTCTCCTATGGCTCTGCTTAACGCTCACGCAGACTTCAAGCCTACAGAAAAGAGAACCAACCCCGATGATGTTCCGACGCTCCACAGGGCAAAGGAATACCCCGAATATGGCATCGTGGTTTACGATGTGGAAGATAGTGAGGAGAGCCGCCAGAACATGCGGCAGATCATCAACACTCATTACGGCAAGGATGCTTCGCCTTGGTGCTTGCTGCAAGGCGACAAGAATGGCAAGCTCACACCAGAAAGCGCAAATTACTGGAGGTATTATGATGGTTATCCCAAGCAGGTGGCCTTCAAGGATGGCAAGCTGCTCGCCTTCAGCGCTAATGACACAAGCAAGGTGCAGTGGTGGAACCGCCAGGATGAAGCCAGCGACGGCATACCTATGACGATGAAGGTGCCGGGCGATAGGCTCGGCAGGACTGCGACATACGATGTCGACGAGGATGGAAAGATAGGAGAGCCTTATAACATTTTCAAAGGCAACAGGGGGAATGGCTTGTATGAGACGTGGTTTGATTTGGGAGACAACAGCTTTGCTTCCCGCACTACCTGGAAAGATGGTGTCATCGTTGGAAAACGTGAGACGTGGTATAAGAACGGCCAGCTCAAATACACGATGAATTTCAATGATCAAGGTGAGAGAGATGGCTGGGATGAAGAATACTACGAGAACGGCCAGCCGAGAGTGCAGGGTATGTGGAAAGACAATATGCGTGAGGGCCAATGGCAGTCATGGTTTGAAAATGGAAAACGCAGACTCCTGGGCTACTATGAGTTTGATAGGCCGCATGGTGAAGAAATCGAGTGGTACGAAAACGGAAGGAAATGGAAGGTCGGCACCTTTGAGCACGGCAAGCCTGTAGGCGAGCATATCATGTACTGGGAGAATGGTAAGGTGATGGAACGGGTAATGAATAGTGATGGGGGCGCTGACAGGTCAATAAAGTCATACTATTCAAATGGTGTGCAGCGTACTGAAGAACAGTTCAAGGATCGCCATGCTGACGGGGTGTGGAAAGAGTGGTCTAAAGAGGGTGTTCTGATAGAAGAAAATACCTATGTAAAAGGCCGCAGGGAAGGGGCGCATAGGTCATGGCACAGTAACGGCAACATGTATGAAGAAGGTCAGTACAAATATAACAATAGATATGGAGAATGGAAGTGGTACGATTATAACGGCAATCTTGCTGAAATTTCCGACTATGATGAAAATGGGTATGAAATAGAGAATACCACTTTCTGGCCTAACGGCAATAAGAAAAAATATATCAATAGAAGGGACGGCATTGGACAGCAATGGGATGAGGATGGAAATGAAATCCGTTATTCAAAGGGCGAACAGAAGCCCGGCGAGGAGGAAGTGGTAAGCGACAACCTGCGCTTCAGCCGCGTCACAGACCCTGAGCTCCTCGATAAGCTCAACAAGGGCAAAACCATCAAAGCATATAGGGCGATGGCTCTCATTGACGGCAAGCTGTATTCTCCTATGTCCACCCAGATGCGCGATGAACAAGGCCGCTGGACGCTGCGCCAGCCTACTGAACTGGGCGAATGGGAGCAGAGTGACGAACATCCTGAAAAGGCTGTTGAGAAGAACGGTAAATACGTCTATGTCCTCAAGAAGCCTGACGGAACAACCGTTGAGGCGGCTTACAATCCGTATATACATACCAGTCTGATGCCGTTGAACGACCAGTTTACGTCGGCCTATAAGCGTCCTGAGCTTATCACCGTTGAGGTGGAAGTGCCGGAGAGCGAGTTGACAAGCGGATACAAGGCCGAGAAGGCCAAAGATGCTGTCGGCAAGATGGCATGGCATAGCGGCCCTGTCGCTGGCCTGCTGCCGGAAGGCAAGAAACGCGAGGTGATTCTTTCAAGGTATGACAAACCTATCCGTATCGTTCCTGACAGCGAGGTGGCGGATATGATTGTCAAGCAGTTTGACGGCAAGGAAATTCCCGCACTGCCCTGGAACGTGTTCACTCCTTCACTTCGTGAGGAACTGAGCAAGCGCGGAGTGCAGTTTGCTGACAAAGCGGCAGGAACAGTAAGCAAGAAAGACAAGGAATCTTACAAGAATACACTCCGCTATAGCAAGGTCACTCCTGAGCAGGATGCCGAGTACCTCGATGCCGTAAATGCTGGCGATATGGAGAAGGCGCAGCAAATGGTGGAGCGAGCTGCTCGGCAAGCTTTCCCCGAAAGTGCAGTAGTAGATGAGTTCTATGTCCCCAAAGTTGTATTACACGGAACAAGGCAGCAGTTTAATGCTTTTGACCCCGATAAGATAGGCTCTAACACTGATGCGGGCTGGCTTGGCAGAGGATTCTATTTCTATGGTAACAATCCTGAGTATGCAAGTCAGTATGCGAATTTTAACAATCCGAATGGCGGCAGGATAATTAAAGCTTACTTAAATATTGAAAATCCTTATTGGGCTTCAGTAGAAGAGTTCCAAAGGCTGGCGGAAGCCAATTCCCCTGAAGCATCCGAAGAATTTACGCAGAAACTAAAAGAGGAGGGATACGATGGCGTTTATTACAATGGTGATGGTAATGAGGAATGGGTCGCTTTCTATCCCAGCCAGATTAAGTCCGCCGATACTGTGACTTATGATGAAGACGGAAACATCATACCTCTGTCAGAAAGGTTTAACAACAAGAATGAAGACATACGCTTTGCCAAGGCCAATGCCAACCAGAACATCTTCATATCTAATGCCGAGAATGCGGTCAACAACATATCTATGCAGAAGGCTACGCCTGAGCAGTGGCTCAAGATGATTGAGAAGAATGGCGGCTTGAAGGCCGGTGAGGATAAGTGGCTCGGCTTGAGCGACTGGCTGAAAGAGCAGGGCAAGCCTGTCACCTTTGACAACTTCTTTGAAAGCACAAAAGTGCAATGGAAGAATGTCGGAGCAAGCATTCCCCTTGAGGCGTGGAATACTGACATCAGTAAGAGAGGCGAAGTCAAATATTCTCCATATAAGTCTTCAAATAGCAGATATGTGATCGACAGGGAGAATGGCAAGATATACCGATACTCAGATCATTGGGGAAATGTTGGGAGCTGTGTTTGGCCTATTGACTCAGAACATCAATTCCCAGAAGAAAGTAGGGCTGCAGCAGAGAAGGCTGGAGCAAGACCGGCAACGATAGGTGTCGCCGACATTTCTGACTTCAAGCGTCTGCCACTGACTAAAGATGCCGTGCTGGACTACATCAACCAGAACAGGATTCGGATTGAGGAGGTGCATTATGGCGATAGCCTTCAGGACGAGATAAAGAATACCGTAGGCCGTGGACGTGAGCTATCGGAATTGCAGGCCGAGATAGATGAGTTGAAAGAGTCTGACGACTATCAGACCATCGGCGACGGATGGCTCCGTGATGAGTTCCTCCGCGATGAGATGAAGGAAAGGTATGGCGATGACTTTGAACTGGGGTATGATATCGACAATGGAAAGATCGCATATCAAATCGACCCGTACATAGATAGGGAATACCGAGAGGAATATGATGGCCCCACTCGGCCTATCAATAACGTCCGCATTGGCTACACCACCGATGGCCTTGACAACAAGCGAGAGATCGCCCTCACTGTTCCCACCATCGAGCCGTGGAACGAAAATGACAATAGCCATTTCGGAGATGCCGGCGACGGTCGAGCTGTCGCGTGGGCGAGGTTTGGCGATGCCACCGATAGCGAGGGTAAGCGGGTTCTTTTCATCGACGAGATACAGAGCAAGAGGCATCAGGAAGGAAGGGAGAAGGGATATAAAGACAACGCCATCCAGGAGAAAATGGAAGATGTCGCAAAAAGATACCATGATTTGAAAATAGACATGCATCTCAAATATGGTATCCCAAGAGACCAGTTTCTATTCGACAAGGCCAATCCGGAGATTACAAACGAAGAAGACCGTAAACGATACGAAGAATTAGCGGCGGAATACAACAGAATCAGCGACCTGGCACACAAAGACGCGTTGGGGCAGACAATTCCTTCCGCTCCCTTTGAGAAGAACTGGCATGAGCTGGCGATGAAGCGCATGCTCCGTCTCGCCGCCGAGGAAGGCTACGACTATGTGGCTTGGACTACAGGAGAACAGCAGGCAGAGAGGTATGATCTTTCCAAAAATATTCATGGAATAAGAGTGGTCGATGCTGGCGAAGGAAATTATAGCATTATTACTGAAAGCAGAGATGGTACAGAACAAGAAACTTTCTACGATGTCCCGAAAGAGAAACTTCAAGACTACGTTGGGAAAGAACTTGCTGTGCGGATTGTTAATGGTGATAACCGAGTGGATGCCGGCGATGGGAAGACTGAGCAGATTTTCCGTGGGCTTGACCTAAAGGTTGGCGGCGAAGGCATGAAAGGCTTCTACGACCAAATGCTCCCTCGCTTTGTAGACAAGTATGGCAAGAAGTGGGGCGTGAAGACGGAAGATATGCAGCTGCCTGGCCTGGAGAACGACGGTATAACGGCTCATGCAGTGCGCGTGACGCCAGAGATGAAGGAGTCTGTTATGGAAGGCCAGCTGATGTTCAGCAAGAGCGACAGGGCCGTCGAGAAAGCCCGCGAGGGTGGCATCGGCGCTGTGATAGGTCAGGATAATGTAGGTGAATACTACCGCGAGATATACAGAGTCATGCCGCAGGATATGCGAAAGGATATTGTCGATGATGCTATGGGCAACGGCTTGAACTTCCGTAAGGCGACGGAATCGGCGCTGTCGGCAGCGGCAAGGAAGGGCTATGCGGAAGACAACACCGGCCTTCTGCGCTCAGCGGCCAAGATGCTTGACTATTACGCTGGCGAGGTTCTCACTCCCGAGGCTGCAAGGTATATCCTCTGGAGAGGTGAGCGCAAGCAGGATGAGAGCGACATCTTCGGCCTTGCAGAAGACATCACGATGCGCAGCCGCAACAAGATCGGGCGGTATGCCGAACCGTTGAGGTTCAGCAGAAGTGAACTCAAGGAAAACCTCAATGCTGCGGACGAAGCTGCCGAGGCTACCGTGGACGAGGCTGTAAAGGCCCTCAATGACGGCAAGAAAGACCTTAAAGACCTGTTGACGGCAACAAGGGCTATGAGGCTCCAGAAGGAATATGACAAGAAGACCGTCGAGGCTGTTACCAACCTTGCCAAGCAGATTCTCAAAGACCAGTTTGTAAATGAGATGAGCCGCCGAGAGGTCGCAAGGCTGTTGGGCCTTGTCCGCACTTCCGTAGGCCGTTCTCCGAGGGTAGTAAAGCGCAATGCAGACACAATCGTGGAGATTGTGATAGAAAACCTGCTGAAGAAAGAGAAGGCCGCATACGAGAATCTGATAAAGAAGACCGGCACCAAGACAAACGCCACGGGCGTTGAGGTGTTGGGAGAGCTGGATATTCAGGGACAGAAGATGCTCAAGGCATTCAAGGCGGGGCTTGAATATGAAATAGGCAAAATCGACGATAGTGACGAACAGAACACTCTCTACGGCATGAAAGCAAGGGTACAGGAGCGTCTGACAAGCAAGGACGATGCTGTACGTGCCGAGGCTGAGGCGGAAGATGCCGGTCTCACACTTGCAATTGAATACAAGGAGAATATCAAGTCTCTTCTCGATGACGAGAAGTCACTGAAGGAAGAACTCAAAGCCCTCGATGCGGCTTTCAAAGACAGCGCTCTGTCAAAGAAAAGCTATGAAGAAGCCGTTGACGCGACCAATGATGCTATCCGGGCCAACCATATCGACCAGGTAGAAGCCTACAGAGACTTCAGCTCAAAGATGTCAAGCATCCTTTCGCAGAGCGCTGAGGACAGGTCTGCATTCCTCGAGAATGAGAAAGCCCGCATTCGTGAGATACAGCACCTTGCCAATAGCGATATGCAGGGCAAGTCGGCAAGTGTGGATAAGCGCCCCGAGTTTGTGGACAAGCTTGCAAATTCGCCACTGATAAGCTTCTTCTCGGCACCTCTCGGCACCTTCGACCAGATGCTCCGTCTCTTCGGCGAGAAGAGCATCAGCGGTGAAGGATACCTCTGGAACAAGTTTATGAACGCTTGGCAGCAATCTGCTGAGAACGAATACAAGGGCGTGGCTGAGGCCAGGGAGAAACTTGACAAGAAGGTCAGCGAGGTGTTCGGCGAGGATATGAAGTGGAGCGACCTCTTCCGCAAGGAGATTGACAAGGATCACCCGAAGGTGAAGGTAAGCTGGTGGGATGACGGCAAGATGGTTGACCATGAGTTGACACAGGGCCAGTTGCTCTATATCTATATGGTGAACAAGATGGCCGACGGACGTATGAAACTGCGCCGTATGGGTATCGACGACTCCCATGTGGCAGCGATAGTCCGTCAGATGGATGACCGCTTCCTAACGCTTGCAGATTGGCTGCAGAACGAGTTTCTCGTTGACTTGAGGAATAAGTATAACGCGGTGCATGAACGCCTCTTTGGGGCTTCTATGGCTGCTATAGAGGACTATTTCCCGCTGGTCATCAACAAGCGAGACCTCAACAGGAATGAAGACATAGGACTGAGTGACAACTATGAGTCACTGCCTTCGACAGCAACGGGCAGCATTATCAAGCGCCGTCGTAATAGCAAGGCCCTCGACCTGCTCAATGCTGATGCCTTCAATGTGGTGCTTGACCATATCGACCAGATGGAGAGGTGGGCCGCATTCGCAGAGTTCAACAAAGACCTCAATGCGCTGCTCTCATACAAGCGCTTCCGTAACCAGGTACAGAATATGGCTTCTGTCTATGGCTCCGGCACTGCATTGTGGAACAACTTCAAGGATGTGGCCCGCATTGCAGGTAACGCATATCATCCTACGGTGAAGCGCAACCAACTTGACACTGCTGCAGTGAATGTGGCGAAAGGTGTTACTGCCGCTAAGATTTCCTTCAGGGTCTATACGGCACTCAAGCAGCTCCTGTCCATGCCCGCTTTCGTGGCCGATGCCAACATAGCCAACCTTGCGAAGAGCATGGCTACCCCGAAGGCTTCATGGGATTGGGCAATGGAGAACTTGCCGCTGTTCGAGAAACGCTGGAAGTCGCGTATCGCTGGTGATACAAGGCTTATGACTACCGATATGGACTGGAACTTCTACCGCAAACAGTGGTACGACAAACTGTCGAAGGCCGGAATGCTTCCGAATGCCTTCGTGGATGCTCAAACCGTGGCTATCGGAGCCAAGAGCATCTACGATACCAAATACGCACAGTATAAGAATGAGGGCTTCTCTGATGAGGAGGCCGACAAGAAGGCGAAGCGCGATGCTACAGTCCTCGTGAACGAGACGCAGCAGTCTACGGAGAATCCTTTCGTATCGGCTGTTCAGCTTGACCGCACAGTGTTTACCACTATGATTACTGTCTTCCGTAACTCTTCAATGGGATTCCAGAGGCAGGTACACGATGCTATCCGCAACTTGGGCAAGCACCTGAAACCCGGCTACAAGGAAGAATCAATCTCCTTTATGAAGAAGCAACTCATGCGTGACGGTCTTACAGAAGAACAGGCCGCTGCTGCAGCGGAGCGCAGGTACGACAGGTCTACGAGAAGAGACCTCATAAGGCTTGCAACCTTCGGCTTCCTCGTTGAGTTTGCATGGAACCTCGGAAGCAGCATAGCATATCTTCTCGCCGGCGACGACGATGACAAGAAGAAAGAGATGCTTGCTGACGCTGCCCGCCATGCTTTGCTGGGCGGAACAATAGAAGGTCTCTCAGGTGGTAACGTGATGAGTGATGCTCTTGACAAGTGGGCGAAGGGCGAAAGCCTTTGGAACTACGATCCTCAGTTGCTGCCTCTCTTCGCTGACATCAAGAACGCATATTCGAAGATGAGCTCTGACCCTGTTGCTGGCTGGAACGATGTGATTAACCTTGCCGTACAGGCTGGCATAGGTGTGAACCCTCAGACACTTACCGATGCTGTCGTGGCCGTGGCTGACGCTTGCAATGGAGACCTCGGACTGACCAAAGAGGCAATGCTTCTCATCATGCGAGTGATGCAGGTGCCGCAGTCGCAGCTTGACGAACTCTATATCGACGAACTGGGAACGACGGCCCGCAATGCAAGGCGTATGTCCTATGCACAGATGGCTCAGCGTTATGCCGATTACAAGATTAACCGTGAGGCTCCTCTGACAGGCTGGGCATACAGCGACGAGGCAAGGAAAAAGAGAGAGAAGGCAAAGAAGACTACCTTCAAGAAGAAAGTCAATGAACGTAAATAAATCGAACGATGATTAAGCAACTCCAATTACGAGGTATCTCGCGCACTCCGTCGGACAGGGCTGTGGCCGACGGAGGATGTGCGGAGAGTCTGAACGTGCATCTGGAATACAACGAGACGGCTCCGACGCTGAAGCCGCAGGTGAAGGATGTGTACGGCAACGACACAAACAAATATCCGATTATCTACATCCACAAGATGTTGGGGGTGACGAACTACATCGGGCATATTGTGTCAGTAAGCGGCAGCAACCAGGGCTTCTATGCCTACGGCGCGGACTTGAGCGCCAATGCTATGGGCGGTCTGATCGTGCCGGGCGGCGAGGTGGTGTCGCACATCACGAGTATCGGCAACACTCTGATCGTCTTCACAGACAAGAATCCGTACTACTTCCTGTACAAAGAGAAGCATTATACCTATCTGGGCAATTCGATACCGCGGCCGGAGGTTGAGGTGATAAGCAAACCCGCAGCGACGGATATGGTGCTTGTTAAGAATATCAAAGTGGCCCAGAATCTGAATATCGTCGATGACATGTCGGAATGGAATGCCGCGAAGACCGTAGGGTCGGAAGACTACGATGCACTTGTGGGAACAATGCAGAACATCTGGGATGCTGTCTCGCAGGAGATATCGTCGCAACGCAGCCAGGGATATTTCGTCGCTCCGTTCTTTCTCCGGTATGCGCTGCGCCTCTATGACGGCAGCTACATATATTCTTCCACACCGATACTGTGCGGAGCTGGGAAGAGTGCGGACTGGATAAGTGCGTTTATCACCAAAGACCAATATATCACCGATGACTATGTGGGACACTATGCCAACGTGGGTTTGAACAACATCTTCAATGTGCGCATCAGGGGTAATCAGAGTCTTGCAAGCTGGGGCGACATCGTGAAGTCGATAGACTTCTTTGCGTCCGAACCTATCTATGCACCGGCTTTCAACGCCGGTTTCGGCAGCATAGCCACGGTGTGGGAATATCATGACCAATACTCAGGGTTATTCCACTGGGATCCCGGTTACGACATCACTTTCGAGGGTATGGAGTCGTCGTTGAGAAATGGAACAATCAAAAATGCTATTTTGTCCAAGGGGCAGTTCTATAAGATAAAATCAATAGAGACAAACAATCTCGGGTCGCTCACCGACGGCTCGATGGTTATCTCTGCCGCTGATAATGTAAGCGGCGACCTCCTGTACGCACAGGAAGCGTTCCCTGAAGGATATAGGGACGGCATACAGTATCTGCCGCTGGCCGACGCACAGAATTTCAACAACAGGCTGATGCTTGTCGGCGCTGATGAGATACTGTCGAGGGGCGACATGTTCCTGAACGGCCAGATGGCGGGCAAGACCGCGGGTACTGCCTATGCATGGAATGCCTACCGTCTGCGCTTCAAGATTGTGAATCCTATAAACGGCGCCGTGAACTATGTCGTGGCGCACTACCGTGATGATACCATGAATCTAAAACCCGCATACTTCGACGGCTCCATACAGCAGTACGGGCCGGACACAAACCAGTCTTCAGTATATGCGGGCGATCCTTACTCGTGGATATGCTATCCCGACACAAGATGCAAAGAGGTGGAGCTGACATATTGGTATAATGGGGGCAACAACAGCGTCACCTTCGCTATACCGATGGAGGCGCACCCGCTGCTGGAGTGTGCCTATGCCTTTATCGGCTTTGGAAGAAAATACAGCGATGTGAGCACTTATGATGGTACACACATACCCACGGCCTCCTTTGACGAAACCCGCAAGATGTCCAATGGCAACAAGCTGCTGCTCTCGGCGTTTGAAAATCCCTTCGTGTTCCCCGCATCGAACATCATCACCTTCAATGACAAGCTCATCGGGGTGGCAACGGTCTCTGTGCCTCTCTCGGAAGGGCAGTTCGGTGAGTATCCGCTGTATGCTTTCACCGAGGGCGGCATCCGCGTCCTTGTGACGACAGCGGAGGGTACTTTTGCTGCGGCAAACGCGCATCCCAACCTGTCGCGGCATGTGGCATTGCCCGGCACGATCATGGGACTGGAGCAGGCCGTGGTATTCGTTACGAACAAGGGAGTGATGCTGCTCTCGGGTAACCAGGTGACGGAAATTTCGGCCAACATGAATGGCAAGCCGTATACTCTCGACAGCGAGACGAGCCGGCTTCTTACGGGCTCTGACTGGTACGACCTTTTGTCTGCTGCAGACCTTCTTGAATCTACTGCAACACCTCCCGTACCTATGCCTACTTTCATGCGCTTCATGGAAAATGCGAAGCCGGCATACGACCACAACGGATCAAGGCTGCTGTTCTTCAACAATGACAAGTCATATCAGTACGAATATCGCCTCGAAACGCAGACATGGCACAAGATGCTTTCAGGTGTTACAAATGGCAACATCCTGAACAGTTATCCCGAATGTTTGATTTCTTACAGCCCTTCCGGTGTTCCGACGGTGCTTGACTTCTCGACGGTACTGGATGATGCAAGCATACTTTACGACGAGCCGACTTCCGGAGATACCCGCTATCCTATCTACGGCATCATCGCCACAAGGCCCTTCGACCTCGGGGAGCCTGACGTGCGCAAATCTATCAGCAGCATCCGTATCCGTGGCAAATACAATCGCGCAGACGTTCAGTATGTGCTGCTCGGCTCCTTTGACGACATCCATTGGCAGAGGATTACATCGCTGCATGGCAGCAGTTACAAACTGTTCCGTATGGTGCTGCTGACAAAACTCAATGCAATGGAGCGAATCACATGGATAGATGTGGAATATGAATCAAGGATGACCAATAAACTGAGATAGTTATGGCAAACGCGATATTACCGTATCTAAAAGAGATCGCCGACGCGCTGGCGAATCTGGAAGCTGTCGGCATCGGTGGCGCTTCCAGAGGTTCGTCGGGTTCAAGGGCAAGCGTAAATGTAAAGGGCACTGTCGAGACGGAAGAAATTGACGAGAATCTCAGGACTGCCCTTGTTGTGACCGTGCAGGAAGAACAGGGCGGACAGACCGTCGATGTCGAGAAGAGCGTCTACGATGTCATGGCCGACGACCTTGTAGATAAACTGCACGAGGCTTTCACTATCACCGTCCAGGAGGAGCAAGGCGGGCAACAAGTGGATGTGGAGAAGAGTGCGCTGGAAGTGATCGTGGACGATCTCACACAAATAAAGGCAACACCAACTAATAATGTAACACCATGAACGCAGAATTACAATATCTGAAGGCGATAGCCGAAACAATCAAGAGACTGTCGGGCGGAAAGACCGGCGGCACGGTGGCGACTGCTAAGTCCTCTTCGGACTCCATATCTGTGACCGCCGATGTGGAAGCCCCCGGTGTGGCCGAAGCACTTGACACCGGTTTGCTTACTACGGTGCAGGAGGAAGAAGGCGGGCAGACCGTCGATGTGCGCGTCAGTGCCGTGAAGACTCTTGGCGACAGGGTGCTGGCCGAATTGGAAGCGGCCTTCTTTACAGGCACGGGGGCGCAGCGCACTACCTTCTTCTCGCAGATACATGACGAGCTGGTGCGCATAAAAGACCTCAATCATCTGGGCGATCTGGACGACGTTACCCTTAACAGTGAACAGAACAATCAGGCTCTCGGGTATGACGGCACCAACAGCAGGTGGTACAATATGACTCTTGGCGACGCTGCTTTCAAGGGCATTACTACCGCGGCTTCGGACATTATTACAAGCAATGGTGTTCTTCCTACGGCTGGCGCCGTGGCAGACAAGCTCGCAGGTTATCTGCCTGTCACGCTGACCAACGCAGCGGACAAAGACGTGGTGATGTATGATGCACCGTCCGGCGGTATTCCAGCATGGAAGAACGTGCCCCCCTCTTCCCTGCTTGCCCCGATGATGGGGAGTAGTCAGATTGGTGGCAAAATTGGCACTGACTTGAAATTGATGTATTGGACGGGTTCGCAGTGGAGTGAGTGGACGCTGGGGAAGGCCGCTGGGGCTGATATCGCCTCTTCTGCAAGTGATATTTATTCTGGGAATTATGATTTAACAACGGCAAGTGCCGTAGCTAACAAGTTGGCAGGATACCTTCCCGTGACAATAAACAACCCTTCGAATTACGATATTATTTGCTATGTCAACTCGGTATGGAAAAACGTGTCGCTCGGCACTGCTGCATTATATAATGTAACAAGCAGTTATCAAGATATCTATCAGGGCTCCCCGGAGATCCCGAATGGTAATGCTATATATTTATTCCTACAACAACACGGATTAATCTAAACGGTAATGATACTAAACAACAACAACATTTACGGCCTTATGTCCGTAGGTTTTGGACATCTGTACTATGCAAACCTTCCCTATGCCGATGCCCTCAGTTGCTTCCTGCTGCGCAAGCAGATCGTGGCACTGTACGCGGACGTGGATAACATGAAGAATAACTTATTGAGTAGTGAAGCCGACAAAGCGACAATAAAAGAGACGCTCGACGAATATGGGGTTCTCGGGAGGGAGGTTGAGATAAAGCAGCCGATAACCTTCAAGTCGTGGCTGCAACTGCTGCACGACAATCCCTGGCTTGTGGGATTTGAAGAGGCTCTTGCAGAATTTATTCAAGCATAGCCTTACAAGTGGGTAAAGATAGACTTTGGGGACGATAGTTCGTACCCAATTTCGTATCGGAACATAAAAACGGTACGAATATGACTGAAATTGTAAAATGGCTCAAAAAGATATGGGAGGTGCTCACAGACCTCACCCAAGCACAGAGCGTAACCAATCAATCCGACTGGAACGAAGATGACGACACCAAATCGTCATACATCAAAAACAAACCTGAACTGGCTGACGTGGCCACCTCCGGCAGCTATGCCGACCTGCAAAACAAGCCGACCATTCCAATAGTGACTGTCGTCGAGGGAGCTGTGGCTGACAACGAGTTCACCCCCACGGAAGCCGACTTCGCGGATGTTCTCGCGGCTATCGCCGAGGCTCACGGCATCGTATATCTCAAATACGAGGACAACTCCGAGGATGTCTATGACATGGTAGTGGGCGCAAGCGCAAGCCAGATGATCACTGCGACGAGCGTGACTTGGGAGGCTCCGGAAGAGGAACCGCAAGAAGAGCCGCAGGAGAATACACCTACAGAACCCTAAATTATCATAGGCCATGAAAAACATTCTTAAACTCTTTGGCATCGCCGCATGGGCACTCGGCACAATCGGAGGTATCGGTTACTGCCTGTATTTTCACCATTATCTCATTGCCGTGGCAATAGCAGTCCTCGGCGCAATGGCTTTCCCGACAGTAAAGAAGTGGTTTCCCTCAAAATAAGACTCCGACTGCACTATGGGACTGCTTGACATCATACTTAGCGCCCTTGTCGCGCTGTTCGCAGGGCTGAACATCTTCCAGATTTTCAGTTTCCGCGCCTATAAGAAGAAATTCCAGGCGCAGGCGGAAATGGAAGAGGCTGTGGCCTATGCGGAGAAGCAGTCGGCGCTGGAACAGAGGCTGGCTGCTATCGAAAGGCTCTATAATGAGCAAGGAGCCACCATAGACGGCTTGCGCGAACAGATTCTCCAGCTGTCGAAGGAAAAGTTCGACAACGCGCAGAAGATAGTCCGACTGGAAGGCGAGAATAAACTTCTGCGCGAGAAGCAAGACCGTCTTGAAAAGGAAGTGGAAGCATACAAAACACTTGTGAACAGTAAGTAGATGAGCAAGCACAGGTATTTTGAGTTGAGCGAGTTTATAGTCAGCTCTACGGCCAAGAAAAAAGGGATAGCCAACATTCCTACTTTCGAGGTTGTGGAACATCTGGACGAGCTTGTCGAAAAGATTCTCGACCCCTTGAGGGCGGCATACGGGATGCCCGTCAACGTTTCGTCGGGATACCGGTGCCCCGAGCTCAACAGGGCCGTGGGCGGAGTCCCTACGTCAGTACATCTTATAGGTTATGCAGCCGACCTGACCGTCGGCGGCTCCCTTGACAGGTTCAAGGAGTTCGTCGTGGAATGGCTGCGCAAGACGGGCACCAGGTTCGACCAGGTGCTGTTTGAAAGCGACAAGAAGGGAAACAGATGGGTTCATATCGGTTTGTATGACAACTACGGCCGTCAGCGCGGCCAGATATTGAACGTAGAAAAAAGATGAATCACTCAGGTTTCTTCTTTCATCATACTATTGTTTGTTTAAGGTTTTGATGTCTTTGGGCCGGGCAGCTGGGAAGTTCCCCGGCCTTTTCACTTGAAAAACATGATACCATGAAGGATAAACTATTTTTCTTTTTCGCTTCGCTGGCATTTCTTACTGCAGCCTTCTTTGTGGGACGCTGCACCGAGAGCCCGAAGCAGGTTGAGGTTGAGGTTATAAAGACCGACACGGTGACGGTGGTGGATACGCTGCGCATCGACAGGCCGGTGCCATACGCCAGCAGGGAGTTGAAGGACAGCCTGCGGCTCATGGTTTCCATAGCGGACTTCCAGTCGGCACTCATCGACAGCCTTTTCCGTGAGCTGGGGTATGCCCCGATGGACACCATCGCGGAGATCGTAGTGCCGAGGGAGCAGAAGGAATATAAGGACGATACATACCATGCCTGGGTGTCGGGCTATCAGCCCTCACTGGATAGTATACAGGTATATCAACAGACGAAATATGTCATAAACACCGTCAAGGAGCCGCCGAAACACTGGCATATAGGCCCCATGGTGGGCGTGGGTGTCGGCGCTGCCGACAACAAGGTTGTTATGACTCCCTACATCGGAATAGGCGTGACATACAGCATCTTCTCCTTTTAAAGTGGGTAAAGATAGACCGAGGTAGCAGCTACTAATCTTCACTTTTGATAATAAAGTGAAAGAGTATGAATAAAGCTGATACACTCATACGACGCAAAGCAACGCCTTCAGACCTTGATTCCGTCAAGTCGAGGCGCAAGGCTTTGAACTCCCGCAAGAAAGACCCCGAACTACTGAGGCACTGCGAAAGCTTGTGGCTTAACCTTGCAGATTTCCGCGAACAGCGCAAGCGTGGCAACCGCTTCTATGACGGCGACCAGTGGGGTGATACAATAGTCGTCAATGGAGAAACAATGACGTACCGCGAGTATCTGCGGCGCACCGGCAATTTCGTTTTCCAGACAAACCAGATAAAGAACCGCGTGGATACCATTGCCGGTCTGCGGGAAAAGAGTCGCACGGAACCTGTCTGCGAGGCAGTGGATACGGAAGAGCAGCCTTACGGTGAGCTTGTGACTGTGGGAGTGCAGACCAACAGCGACAAGAATCAGTTCGTGGAGCTGGAGCAGAAGTGGATCAAGGATGCTTGCAACGGAGGACTCGCCTCAGCATACGAGTCTTACGATGACAGCACAAGCCCTGAGCGCAGGCTTGACTCCTGGACTCAATATATTAACCCGAACCGTTTGTTTTTTGATGTCGACGGAACCGATCCCCGGTGTTGGGACATATCGACGATAGGTGTCGTGCGCTATGCTACCCGCGAGAAGATGTGTGCTATGTTCGTCAAGAAGCCGTCTGACTATACCGTGCTTGAGCAGCTTTATCCCAATCAGTTCGCAATATTCAAGACCGACAGGACGGGAAGCGTTGAGGACAAGTTCAGTAACGAAAGCCTCGTGTTCATGGATACCACTGATCCTGAACGTTGCTTCTACTGCGAAGTCTGGACAAATGAGTCGAAAGCCAGGATACGCCTGCATGACCTCAACACGGGTACGGAGGAAATAATTGACGCGGACGATAAGGAATACAGGGCTGAGATAAAGGCTGAAAACGAGCGCCGCAAGCAGCTTGCTATACAGGCGGGCTGGAGCGAGGAGGACACTCCTTACATCATAGGTGACGGATATGGCCGTAATGAGGAGGAGCAGAATGGCTTTTTTGTAGACACTTTCTACTATTGCAGATATCTTGCTCCCGACGGAACGATACTCTGGGAAGGTGAGAGTCCTTATGCGAACAGGATGCACCCGTTTACGTTGTTTGTGTTCTCATATATCGACGGACGTATCATAGGATATAACCATGATGCCATAGACCATAACATCGCCATCAACCGCCAGTGGGTACTTGGCGAGTGGCTGAAACGCGCACAGGCGAAAGGCGTGGTGGTGGTGCCCAAGAAAATTGTCCCGGATGACATCTCCTACAAGGACTTTGCAAGAAGCTGGACGGCGATAGACGAAATGGTGTTCATCGACCCTAAGCCGGGCTTTGAGAATATGATGCCCAAAGTGTTCTACGGCAATGCACAGAATGTGGATGTTTCGCGTGAGATATCATTACTCAAGGATTTGATGGACAGCAGCAGCCCCATAAACGGTGCGCTGCAAGGCAAAGACCCCGGACGAGCTACATCGGGAACGCTGTATGCTCAGATGGTAAACAATGCCTCCACTTCCGTTGCGGCTTTCCTTGCGCAGTTCAGCAACTTTATCCGCCAGGCGCTTATCAAGAAGATGAAGAACCTTGCTATGTTCTATGACGAAGAACGGTGGAGAAAGATAGCCGGCAATATCGACAGCCTGACAGACTTCTCGACGGTAAATCTGAATAAGGTGGGCGATGTAGACCTTGACCTCAAACTTATGGAAAGCTCCAATTCACTGGAAGCCCGCGAATATCAGGAGCAAGACCTTGAGAACCTGCTGTTCAATAACTTCATCGACGGCGATGAATATACAAAGCTCAGCAAGAAACCATATATCAAAAAGCTGCGCCAGATGCGCGAGGCGCGTCAGGCGGAGATGGAAGACATGCAGCAGGCAGGTATGCCGATGCCTATGGCGGGCGCTCCACCGGAAGCAGTACCCGCAGCACAGCAGCAGCCTATATAAGCTTTGCCAATTCCAGGCGTTCCTTGATGAACGCCTTTTTTCTTATAATCTTCTCCTTGTCGCTTATGCCGTTGCGCTCCCAGCGGTCGGCGGTATAATAGTAGCAGCCATAGCGCAGGGTGTTCATCGTCAAAAGCCTTGCAGCCATTCCATATACCCTTTTCTCCTCCTTGAACTGCGGCTTCGTGTACGTCACAAGGTGATCCGGGAAAAAAGAATCGGAGGCAAGGTAGACTGTGCAACCTTCACGGGCGTGCCGCCGTTCCGCGGCCTCCACGCCCTGGCGGTAGATGAGTTTGGCATAAAGGGTGACGATGATGATTGCCGGCTTTCTGAAAATTCTTCTGATGATATTCATGCTCGTAGATTTATAAGTTTGTCATTCCTGATGTATCTCCGCTGATAATGTCTTTCTTCTCTTCGTGTTGAGGTGCGATCCATGCGGGCAAGTCCATCTCCTTGAAGCATATCCACAGTCCTATGGCGCGTGACATTACGATATCGTCGTGCTTGCCGTGCTCCGCGTCGGTCTTGCCGTGGTCTTCCATATATGAGGCCATCTGCAGGTAGCACAGCTCGCTGGGCTCGTCCCAAAGGTCGTCGCGCAGGCACTCCTTCATAAAGTTGATGATCTTTGGCTTTGTGGCCCTGTTGGTGTGGAATCCCCACTTGTATATCTTGTTACCATTGACATCCTCCTCGGGAGCGCTGCGCATGTAGAGGTTGTCGTACAGCTTGCTCACGATGTCCATGATATACTCGAAGGAGTCGATACCGACGTTGCGCTCCTCGTTGAGCTGCTCCATAGTGTTGGACTCTATGACGAGCAGTGCGTTGTTGTACCATTTTGCCAGGCGCATGGCATCGTATGCCTGCAAATCGGGGTCGGCCTTGTAGTTCATCTCGGCCACGACTCCGGGCCTGCCGTCAAGTCCGAAGTCGGGCATCATCAGCAGGCGGTCGATAACGGTGATGCAGGCGGGGTCGGCACCTTCGCTTGCTCCGCGCCTCGGGTCGAGGATGACGATATAGCGGTCTCTGACAGGCGAGTCGTCGGGCTTCTCCCAGATGCGAAGGTTGCCCGTTGCGTTCGGTATAAACCGTATATTCTTGAGGGCTTCCTTGCCTTTCTCCCCTTCTGCCACAAGGTCGCCGACAAATTCGGGCCTACGGCTGTTCTTCTTGGACTTGGCAGCTACGAGGAACGGGTCGAAGACGTGGTTTCCGGCGGTGAAGAAAGCCTGCTCGGGAGTCTCTGGGGCCTCGTTGCACATCTTGGCGAAGGAAAGACGCAGGCGGCGGTGCCGATACCAGTTGATATGCTCCAGCGTCGAGCCTATCTCCCACAGCCACCAGTGGTATTTGCCGCTGTCCTTCCATTTGCCGCTTGGTACATCCTCGTCTTTGTGCTCCACGAGCCACTCCACAAATTCGCGCATGTCGTCAATCTTGCGATTGTCAAAGATGACATCGCGCGACGGGACGAATATTTGTCTGTAACCTCCCTTCCCGTCTGCGCAAGACTTCCATACTTCGGCAAAATAGTCGTCAGAGCTCTTTGCGGTAGATTCCATCACGCGGATAGTATCTTCATCTTCCGTCATACCACCCTCAATGTCCGCGATGATATCCTCGGCTTGTTTTCCGGGAGTATCGGGCCACACACCCACCTCCGAATAGTGAGCTCCTGAGATATCCTTAGAACGTAAGGTGTCGGGCTTTTCTGCGGTGCCGATATAAATAAATCCTTCCAGAACTTGCTTGCCGCTTTGGTCTTTGATGCAAAAAGCATGTCCGGAGCTGTCTGCGGGAGCCAAACGTAACTTTGTGACATCGGGCAATCCCAAGTCCCATGCGGGGTAATCCTTGATAGTGCGTATAAGCATTGTAAGGATGGTTTGAGATGCCGACGAAGTGTGTGCAGCGATGGCGAAAGAATGGAACTCGTTCCATTTGAACATACGCCATATCTGCAGGAAAAAGCTGAAGGTAGAACCACCCCACTGTCTTGCCTTAAGAAGTATAAAGGAGATGGGCTCATGCTGTGCGAACATTCTTTCGCATTCGCCCAGTGCAATAAGCTGATTAAGGTTAAGCTCGAATCTTACTCGTTTCTTCAGTGTTTTGTGCTTGATCCAGATGCAGAAGTAGGCCCAGAACACGAAGTCGTGCTTGTGGCGTATGCGCCGTATGCGCCGTTCCACCTCGTCCTTTGTCGGCGCTCCATATTTCCACTTCTTCGTGGTGATATATTTCTCGATAGTCCCGGCCCTCTTGACTTCCTTGATGAGCTTGTTGTCCATCATGGACGATGGAACCCACTGCACTGGTATGGCGAAGTCCGGTATCTCCAGCTTGACACGTTTCAGCCCTGTAAGTTCCGCAACGCCCTCGCCGGTCACGGGGTCATACTCTGCCCGCAGCCTTTTCCATCGCCTCTCATTCTCCGCGATAATCTCATTATAGATAGCGTCTGCAATCACTTGTCAAGTCTTGAAATAATCGTTTGGTCGCCGCAGCGCCCATGCCCAGCAGGAAGGCTGCAATATGCGTCGTGGCGCTGAACTGAGGAATAAACACCATGGCAAGCGTCACGGCAAGGAAGATGAAGACGGGAGTCTGCCGCCACCATCTGCTTTTCAGCGTCGGCGTGCGAAGCCCCAGGGCGGCATAAAGCACGTTGGAGAAGCCTATGACGGGACGGAAAGACAAGGGATAGACTACGACCGCAATAATAAATGGAAAAAGCAAATCTCTGCAAGGCTTGCACGGATGCTTGTATACAGTCCATACGGCAAGGCCGTTGACGGCGAGATGCCACCAGTTTGCATGAAAAAAGGAGTATGTTAAAGCACGGAGCCAGTAGTCCTCCGTGCCGAGTAGATACTCCGGCACTCCGAAGAGCAGCTGCAGCAGAACCAGCACGGCAAGAATCAGTATTCGCGCCACTTTTCCCATTTCGCCCTCGCCTTTTTACGTTCCTTATATATGATCTTGCGGGCCATTTGCGGCCCTACGTAGAATTCGGGTGCCGGTTCGTCAACGAGAATCTCGATGATGCGCTCCCGAGACAGGTGGCTGTCTGGATGCTCCTTCACCCACGCCTGATAGTTGCGGTAGAGCTGCCATGCCATCCTGCGACTGCTGTCGTTGAGGTTTATCAGTGACACATTGGCGAGGATGAGACCGACAAGGTCGGAAGCCCTCTTAGGCTCGATGTAGAAACGCGGCGCCGGACTGGAACAGACGTGCCGTGCGGCATCACGCATTGAGTTGAAACCGCGCTCTACGAGCGCTTTTCGGAAAGCAAGGTACAAGTCTCTGTCCCTTGCTCTTTTCAAATCCATGTTTTTTGTGGCCGACATGCTTCAAATTCAACGTATAAGCAAAATTACTGTATTAGTATGAATAATACAGAAGTAATACAAGAAAAATCACAAAAAATCGTGCAGAGTGGGTAAAGATAGACCTCATCGGCATATCGGCATCTCTACTTTTGGTTAGGTAAAAAACACAGAATATGGCAACTGAGAATAAACAACAAAGTCCTTCGGCACGCGAGAGATTGCTTGCGCGTGCGAGAGAGCGATATGCTGACCGCACCTTCGCAGACATCGGCGCAGAGCCGCAGGAGGGTGTGGCTGATCTCGACGAAGCTATCAACGAGATGCTGGAGGGGTACATCAACAGGCAGAGCGAGTATGACGAGAAGAACTCGCGCCTTGCGCAGCTGCTTGGCAGCGACCCCGCAGCAGCAGAGTTTATGCAAAGGTGGATTGAGACGGGCGATCCCCGCACCGCACTTGTGGAACAGTTCGGCGAAGAGCTGGGCATGGCCGAGGAGGCCCGCGCGAACTTCAAGAACCAGCTTGACGGCTGGCGTGAGCGCAAAGCCGCCAACGACGCTCTCGAGGCTGAGGCTGAAGCCAATTGGCAGGCATCGCTGAAGGCTCTCGATGACTGGGGTGACGCAAAGGGTCTCTCCATGGAAGAGAAGGCAGACGTTATGGGCCGTCTTCTGGCTATCGTATCCGGCGGCATAGTGAACACTTACACCGTCGAGGACTTCGACATGGCATATAACGCCATCAATCACGACCGCGATGTCAATGCGGCACGTGTCGAGGGTGAGGTGGCCGGACGTAACGCGAAAATTGCAGCGGCCCGCCGCGAACGCAGCGCCAGCGGCTCTATGCCTCCGGCAACGGGAGGAAAACAAGGTGGCGTGATGCAGGAACCTAAGCCTAAGAAGCGCAGCTTCTGGGAGGATGTGAACAACGGATAAACAATAACATCAAATAAGACTGATTATGTTGAAATTTTTGAAAACCCACAAGATGAGCGTCCTGTCAGCGCTGCTTGTGGTCGCCGCAGCTCTGCTGGGAGCAGACCTCGGCTTTGCTATGG
>Ga0310690_10001449_pt1 | contig 42057 bp, 35 predicted proteins | sample AusTroGonzalo_MG_2_FD_207661 | JGI IMG/M metagenome (GOLD analysis project Ga0310690, IMG submission 207661) | Bovine rumen microbial communities from tropical cattle in Woodstock, Queensland, Australia - Gonzalo_04 (v2) (version 2) | ecosystem: Host-associated > Mammals > Digestive system >... | reverse complement strand
CAAAAGCATCCCAGTCAAATTCCTGAAGGGGAGCTACATTCTTAAAATCTTCCATTAGTTAAATTTTGAAACTAAGATAAAGTTAGACAATATGTTGTATACACAATGCCAAGGCCACTTGGGCACTTAGCGGGCGCAAAGATAGTATATAATTATTATATATACAAAAAAAGATTAGAATCCTGCGTCGAGAGTGTAAGGAACACCCGTAGATGTGATACCGGCAGCCTCTACGTTGAAGTGCTTTGTGATGGAGCTGTTGTAAAACTCCACATCAGCGTGGCCGTTCTCATCGGTTATGACATTGGGATTCCAGTAGAGTGTACGGCGGTAGTCTACATCGCCCGGGATGGGACCGTTGGGATATTCGGGAGAGTAGAAACTGTATGGGCGTGATATTCCGTCAACTGTGGTGATGCGGCGGTCGATGTTGAACCTGTCCTGACGGCTGCTTATGGCCTCATCCTCTTTGAGTTGGATATCCACCATAATGACGCGGTCGTACTCTTCGGGGCTGCCCTCAAGGTTCTCCAGAGTCTTTGCCATGTGATCCATAAACAGAGGTGCCAGCAACCATGCCTCTTTCTTGTACAGGGGGCGGTCATACACCATGATGCTCTTGACATCACGTGTGTCAATCTTCTCAGGTGATTCAAACATGCCGTTGTACTTGTAGGTCTTGTTGTTGTGGGCATAGAAGAACGGTTCAAAGCCGTTGATTGACTCCACTGAGTCTGCTCCGTTACTGCCCAGTGTTGACAGGACCTGATAACCCTTCTCAATGAGGTATCCCAGCACATCGGTGGTATATTCACCCTTGTCAAGGTCATGCTCTACATCGGCGGTTACGTTATACGCCTGGAAGGTGTAGTAATCAACGTATTTGCGGTGCTCGGTAATCTCCACATCCGGGAGTATGAAACCGGTTTCGACATTGATTACCATGGGCAGACCGTCATCGATCGGCTCAGTAACAGTGGCTTTGCGGCGGGATTTGTTGACGGAATAGCCGGTAAAGACTTTCTCGCCAGGCTCATATGCACGGATCTGCGGAGCCATGGAACGTTCAAACAGTATCCTGGATGAAGAGCTGAGCATTCTTTTATGCTCTTGACTGACACTGATGGTAAGACGTGCCCTGTCATAGAAGACAGCGCCTATGTCAAACCCGAAATAGCCGGACTGGTCTGTATGGTATGTATAGGTCTCGGTCAGCTTCTTGTCTCTGGGCATTATGGCCGCATTGACTTCAACATTCTCCATGGGTTTTTGTCCTGACGGGCTTAGTATCCATCCGTTCAGGGTGAGTCCGTTCTCCTGACGGTGGTTCTCCTGGAAATCGTCCACACCGGCCATGATGCGCCAGTCATAGCGTTCCCATCCCTGAACCATACAAAGCAGGTCCAGATGGTTTGCCCTGTCAGTATTCAGAGTATCAAAATACCAGAAGGGATTCTCGATATATCCTTTCAGGTCCGATGACAGAAGGAGTGACGTGCGCAGGTCATCGTGATAAACACTGACCTGACTTCTTGAATCCCGGACAGAGAGGCAGAAGCGGTCACGGAAGGGTGCGCCTTTGCCGTCAGTGAGGTCAAATGAAAGTGATACCTTCTCAAACGGTGCGTATGATTTCTTGTTTGCGCTTACTGAGAGTGAAGGTATGGTGGCGTTGCTGTTGCTGTGATAGAACGAACGGGTTGCAATGATGGCTCCTTCAGTGTTGAACAGGGTGATGCGGAATACGCCTTCGGGGAGATGTGAAAGGTCAAAATCCTGAGTGGCTTCCCTGTCATCGGTTGTAATTGCAGCGAAATCCATAAGTTCACCACGGCAGGTCAGGGTCAATCCCAACTGTCGGTTCTGGAATGCTTTTGACGGCGTGACCGTTACTGTTATGTTGTCCTGGGACAGGGCATCAGTGCGCAAGGCACATCCTTCATCCTCGGCATCTGGCAGGTCAAAGGTTCGTGAACTTCCGTCTACGGTGAATTCAACGCTGTTATGACGCTTATCAGGGGTGAATTCAAAATAACCCATTCCGTCGTGGATGGTGGAGAACTGTGTGCCGCTGCCGTTCAGGACTCCCTGGGCGTCTGTTCCCAGACCATTCTCACCGGTCACCTTGAAAGCTACGCGGCAGGGTTTGCCCATTATGATATGTCCGCCTTCAGGATGGAAGGAGGCGTTTATCTTCCTTAGATTGGGCGTTTCGGGGCGGCGGGACTGAATACCTGTGTTACGGATGGTGATGGTAGGACTCTCGTCATAATAATTGCCTTCTTCCTTGGGCTTGTCATATACGGCAAATACACGTGAGAATATTATGTCATCACCAAAGTTCTGCATGAAGTTGGTATATGCCCTGACCTCATAGAATCCGCTGGGATAGCCAAGCACTCCGCGTAATTCACGGGCTTGTTCGGTCGAGCCGTCCAACAGGGGCAGGGAGCCATCGGCCTGTCCGGCTACGATCATAAGTTTCTGCTGTTTGAGAACCACCCCTTCAGGTGACAGAAGGTCTACGTAAAGGATCTTGCTTTCAGCGCGTCCCAGAGTGGAGGCGCTTACTACAAAAGCCTTGAACCAGATGGTCTCACCGGAGTAATATGAGGTGTTGTCAAATTGCAGATAGACCTTCTCCTGCGGGAATATTGAGTTGAACTGATGTATGTTTCCGGCAAAGCGCATGAGCTCGGCTTCGGCCGATTCCTGCGCTGCAGCCGCGGTTGTAAGGCAAATGATGGTCAGTAATGAAAGTATTCTCAGTCTCATTTTCTCAGAAGTTGCTGTTAAGTATATATGGAGTTCCGCCCGAAGTTATACCGGCGGCCGATACATTGAAGCGGGTGGTGATGGAACTGTTATAGAATTCCACCTGTGCATTTCCTATGCTGTCAGTTATGACATTGGGATTCCAATAGAGCGTACGGCGATAGTCAACATCGCCAAGAACTGGTCCGTTAGGATACTGGGGAGAGTAAAACTCGTAAGGTCTTGAGTATCCGTCAACGGTAGTTATGCGTTTGTTGATGTTGTATATCTCATCCCTGGTGCTCAGCTCACGTCCCTCCTTGACCAACAGGTCTACAAGAAGATAGCGCTGGTACAGCTGGTCGCTGCCCGTCAGGTTCTGAAGTGTTTTGTTCAGGTAGGTTTCATAGAGGGGACACTGCGTTATTATGTTCATCAGATACATGGGGCGGTCAAACACTATAATACTCTTTATATCCTTTGAGTCTATGGTGCTGGGGTTTGAGAACACACCCTTGTCCTGGAATTTCTTGCTGTCATGGACGTAGAAGAAAGGCGTGTATCCGTTTATGGACTCTATGTTGCCTTCGTCGTCAATCAGTATCAGATACCCTTTGTCTATCAGATAGCCTATAAGGTCTGTGGAGTAGTCACCTTTGTCCAGGTCTATCTCGACATCCTTGACCACGTCAAAAGCGTTGAACGTGAAGTAGTCGATGTACATGCGTTCCTCAACAATGTCAACGTCCGGCAGCAACAGACCGGTGTTGACATTTATTATCGTGGGGAATCCGTCATCGGCGGGTTCCTGCTTTTTTGAGCTGCTTGTCTTTGGTTTTGCCTGCAAACTTCTGAATACCAGCTCCTGCGGCTGGTAAGCGCGTATGGCCGGTATGATGGAACGGTCAAACTTGATGCGGGCGCTGGGGCCCAGGCTGAAAATGGATTTCTTTTCGGCGTGGGCATCAATCGTAAATTTGGCCTTGTCATAGAAGTCCGGTCCCAGGTCAAAGCCAAAGTATCCGGATGAGTCAGTGGTGTAGGTGTAGGTCTCGGACAGTGTCTTGTCCTGCGGCATGAGTGCGGCCAGGACCTTGACACCCTCCAGCGGTTCCTTGCCTGACGTATTCAGTATCCATCCGTTGAGAGTGAGAGACTCTTCAAGGCGATGTCTCTCATTGAACTCCTTCTGTCCCGTCATGGTCATCCAGTCATACCGCTCCCAGCCTTGCACAAGCATCAGCAGGTCAAGTGAGAGGTCGAGTTCGGGGGCATCGGAGTCAAAATACCAAGACGGATTCTCTATCAGTCCCTTGAGGTCAGAAGAGAGGAGAAGGGATGTTCTCAGGTCATCGGCAAATGCATTACCTTGTCCGCGTACATCACGTACAGACAGGCAGAAACGGTCACGGAAAGGATTGCCTTGACTGTCCTTGAGCGTGAACTTCAGTCCGATCTTTTCAAACGGGGAGTAATGATCCTTGTCCGAATACACTTCCAGTACGGGAGGTTTTGTTTCAGTGCTGCGGTGATAGACCGAACGGCTTGCGTAAACGGCACCGTTGGAGTCGAATATATTGATCCGGCACACACCTTCAGGAATACCTCTCATTGAGATTACCTTCTCCATGGGGCCGGAGGTAACGTCAAAAGTGCCGAATTCCATAAGCTCACCGCGGCAAGTCATTGTCATACCAAGTGTAGCGCCGTAGAGTCCGGGCGTACAGTCAATCGTTACGGTGATGCTGTCTTTGCCGTAAGGATCCACCTTGAGTGCACATCCGGCCTGTTCCGGTTGGGGAAGGGTGAATGTGCGTGAGTCATCACCTACGGTTATCTCAACCTGATTGCGTCTGTCCTGAGGCGTGATTGTGAACCATCCCATGCCGTCATGTACCGTTGAGAAGGTGGTACCGTCATTTCCCAAAACTCCGGTGGCGTCAACGCCGAACCCGGAATCATCGGTCACCTTGAAAGCAACACGGCATGACTTACCTGTTATCAGGTGGCCTCCCTCAGGATAGAAAGTGCAGTTGATGTTGCGAAGTTTCTCGGTTTGGGGACGGAACTCGGCAGTCTCCGGTTTGAGTATGTTTATTACAGGGCTCTCATTGTAGTAGTCTCCTTCCTGCTTGGGCTTGTCATAAACGGCAAAGACACGTGAAAAGATGGCCTCTTCACTGAAGTTCTGCATATAGCTGGTGTAGGCCCTGATCTCGTAGAAACCGCTGGGATAGCTCATGACACCGCGTTTCTCACGTGCCTGTGAGGTCGATCCGTCAACCAGGGGGAAAGAGCCGTCGGCCTGTCCGGCCACTATCTTGAGTTTCTGCTGTTTGAGCAAAACTCCGTACGGCGAGATCAGGTCTACGTAAAGGACCTTGCTTTGGGCGCGGTTCAGATTCGATGCATTTACTACAAATGCTTTGAACCAGATGGTCTCGCCTGTGTAGTACGATGTGTTGTCAAACTGGAGGTATACTTTCTCTTGGGGAAATATGCTGTTGAACTGGTGAATGTTGCCTGCAAACTTCATTAGAGAGTCAACGCTCGGGGAGTCTGCATGGCATGGAACGGCTGCAAGTAAAGCGAGTAAAAGGCTATATATGAATTTACGCATCAATTGTGTCAGTTTTCCGTTTGCAAAAGTAGAAAAAAATAACTATTTTCGCAATCCGTTATGATATACGGATTTGACAACGAAAAGTATCTTAGGATACAATCCGAACACATCAAGGAGCGCATCGCCCAGTTCGGAGACAAACTTTATCTTGAGTTCGGAGGTAAACTCTTCGATGACCACCACGCAAGCCGCGTTCTCCCCGGTTTCCAGCCTGACAGTAAACTGCGCATGCTCAATCAGTTGAGCGAGTATGCTGAGATTGTCATTGTAATCAGTGCCGTTGACATTGAGAAGAACAAGGTTCGCAGTGACCTTGGTATAACCTATGACATGGACGTCCTGCGTCTGCGCGAAGAGTTCCAGTCACGTGGCCTTATGGTGGGATCGGTGGTTATCACGCACTACAACGGCCAGTCCAGTGCCGATGCTTTCCGTGAGCGACTTAAACGTCTGGGCATAGTCACTTATGTGCATTACCTCATTGAAGGTTACCCTAACAATGTGGCTCTGATTGATTCAGATGAGGGGTTCGGCCGTAATGATTATGTCGTGACCTCCCGTCCTCTCGTGGTTGTCACAGCTCCCGGTCCCGGAAGCGGCAAGATGGCCGTATGCCTGAGTCAGCTCTATCAGGAGCAGAAACACGGTATCAAGGCCGGTTATGCCAAGTTCGAGACTTTCCCCATCTGGAACCTCCCGCTCAACCATCCGGTAAACATTGCATATGAGGCTGCCACGGCCGATCTGGATGACGTGAACATGATAGACCCGTTCCATCTGGAGGCCTATGGCAAGACTACCGTAAACTATAACCGCGACATAGAGATATTCCCCGTTCTGGATGCCCTGTTCAAGGGAATCTACGGAGAGAATCCGTATAAGTCACCTACCGATATGGGCGTAAACATGGCGGGTTTCTGCATCAGTGACGATGAGGTTTGCTGCCGCTGCGCCAAGGATGAGGTGATACGCCGATACTATACCGCCCTGGGCGATATGGCCAGCGGCAAGACCAATGAGGTGGAGGTTAACCGTATAGCCCTGCTCATGAACAAGGCCGGTATTACCACTGCTACCCGTCGCACCACTGTTGCCGCCAAGGAGCGTCAGGAGGAGACCGGCGTACCGGCTGCAGCCATAGAACTTAATGACGGAACCATCATAACTTCCAAGACCACGGCTCTGCTTGGTCCCAGTGCAGCCCTGATACTTAATGCCACCAAGTATCTGGCCGGGATAGACCATGATGTAAAGCTCATTCCGCAGAATATGATTGAGCCTATCCAGAAGACCAAGGTGGATTATCTGCACGGAAACAATCCGCGTCTGCATACCGATGAAGTCCTTGTGGCTCTTTCAATCCTGAGCCAGCAGGATGACAACTGCCGTAAGGCCCTGGATATGCTGCCTGAACTGCGCGGATGTCAGGTTCACTGCACGGTTCTGCTCAGTGAGGTGGACCGCAAGATATTCCGCAAACTGGGTGTGGGCCTGACCTGTGATCCGGTCAAGAAGAAATACTTCGCCAACGGCAAATAAATATGGACGAGAGGGACGACCAGCTGACCGAAGTGATGCAGGTGGCTACCGAGGCCGGGCATATAATGCTTGAGAACGGAGCCGAGATCTTCCGGGTGGAAGAGACGATGGAACGCATCACACGTCACTACGGTATTGATTCCGGTCGTTTCTTTGTCCTTAGCAACGGTATACTTACTTCGGGCGGAACCCGATACTCTAACGTGGAATTCATCCCGTTCAAGGGTGCGCAGCTTGAGAAAGTGGTTGCCGTAAACCGTCTGTCACGCGCTATTGAGAAGGGTGGCTGTTCCATTCAGGAGGCCCGGGAACGCTTATCGGAAATAAAGAATATGAAAGCCAAACCGTTCCTGGAGCAGGTCATGGGATCAGCTGTGGGCAGCGGCGCTTTCTGTGCAATATTCGGCGGCAGTTATTTGGACTGTGCTGCATCGTTCGTTACAGGCTTGCTACTGTATGTGTTCGTGCTGATGGTGAGCCGTAGGGGCATGTCCAAGATTGTGACCAATATCCTGGGCAGTATCCTGGCTACGACACTTTCTGTTGTGTTCATGCGCATAGGATTCGGTGAGCATCCGGGCAACATGATAATAGGCTCACTTATCCCTCTTATTCCCGGTGTTCCCTTTACCAATGGTATCCGTGACCTTGCCAATGAGGATTACATAGCAGGTTCTACCCGTATGATTGATGCACTTACGGTGTTTTTCTGTATTGCTGCGGGTGTGGCTCTCACATTTCTGGTTGACGGCCGTATCGAGAACGGAATCATTGTGCTGAACGGAATGCAGACCAGTCCTGAAACTGCGGGTTGGTTTGTTCAGGCAATATCCGCTTTTCTGGGTACCGTGGGTTTTGCGGTACTGTACGGTGTGCCGCGTAGGGAATATATCCATGCAAGCGTCTGCAGTACGATAGGTTGGGTGGCTTATCTTGCCATGCTGCGCGTGGCAAATGCAACGGTCATTGAGTCCACATTCGTGGCCACGTTGGTGGTAGTGCTAGTATCCAGGTTCATGGCGGTTGACCGCAAGTGTCCGGTCATAGTATTCCAGATTTGCGGAGTTTTCCCGCTCATTCCCGGAGCGGGTATTTTCTGGACTGTCTATTACATAGTCAATAAGGAACTCTCAGTTGCCATAACAACTGGATTTACTGCACTTGGAATGGCTGTGGCTATAGTGTTAGGCATTATCTTTATGACAAGCCTTCCGGGGCGCATGTTCAAGATAGTCCGGAAGAAAGCATGATAAACGTATCGGTTTTTGATGATATGTCGCTCTGCACCGATCAGGAGGTGGAGCGTATGATTCCGCTTGTTCCGGAGCCGCGCCGCAGTGAGGCTCTCGGTTTCAAGCATACTTTCGGGCGTTTTGCCTGTCTTAAGTCATATCTCATGCTGGCCGATCTGCTCAAGTCTGAGTTCGGCCTGGAGGAGTTCAGTATTGAAAAGGGAGAGCACGGAAAGCCTTTCCTGACAGATCATTCCGATATCCATTTCAACATAAGTCACTGTCAGAAGGCCATTGCTGTGGTTGTCAGCGATAAGCCCGTAGGCATAGACGTGGAGTCTTTACGCCGCTTTAATGACGGGCTGCTTGAAAAGAGCATGAATCCTACTGAAAAAGAGGAGATACTAAAGTCTGAAGCACCGGAGGAGACATTCGCTTCCTACTGGACCCGCAAGGAGGCGGTATTTAAAATGCAGGGTACCGGAATAACCGATAACCTGCATCATATACTGTCGGGCGGGGTAACGACCGGCACCAAGGTCAACCGCGAGAAGGGTTACGCCTTATCTGTTGCGTGGTAATCAACCAGACCGTTCATAGGACTGGCTTCAATCTTTCCAATCGTCATACCCAGCTGCTCGGCTGTTTCCTTAAGTTCGTCGGCAAAACTGTTGGCCAGTGAGCCTACGAAATGTACCGGCATCCAGGGCTTGTGGTAACTTATCACGTTGCGCGTAAAGAATTCCGAGAAGCATTGGATAATCAGCTTGTGAACTTCAGTCACGGCACGCTTGTCATAGATGAAGGGTGCAAATCCTGCGATGTAACGGTTGGGCAGAGGCTTGCGATAGACGTTTTCGATGATGATCTCCTTGGTGAGTGAATATCTCTCCATGAACTCCTTGCTCACCTGCTCGGGCAGCTGACGTTTCAGGCAGTCGCTGATGAAACGGCGCCCCAGTGCCGCACTGCTGCCTTCATCGCCCAGGATATAACCCAGAGAGGGGACCTGGTCAACTATCTCCTTGCCGTTGTAAAGACAGGAGTTTGAACCTGTTCCCAGCACGCAGGCCACACCTTCAGCGTGTCCGCAGAGCGCACGTGCAGCACCAAGCATATCACTGTCAACCATGATGGCGGCAACCGGGAAATACTCTCTAAGCGTGCCTGCCATCTGCGAGCAGATGGATTCAGTGGCACATCCGGCACCATAGTAGAAGATATGGGTGACAGTATCAGGATTTATGCCTGCGGTTTGTGAGAGCAACTCTCCCGATATGATACCTTTTATCTCATCGGCACTCTGATGACAAGGGTTTATGCCCTGTGTCTTGAATATTCTTACATCACTCAGAGAACTGAAGAATCCCCAGTCAGTCTTGGTGGAACCGCTGTCTACTACAAGCTTCATTGTTTCTTTCCAAAGTCAGGTTCATATTTGATCAGGGCCGATACCACGCAGGTAACTGCGCAGCAGGCTATAACCCATATAAAGAATGTACGGTAACCCATGTGCTCCTGCAGGACACCTGATATCATGCCGGGGAGCATCATGCCCAGAGCCATTATGCCGGTGCTTATGGCATAGTGGGATGTCTGGTGCTCACCGCGTGCAAAGTACATAAGGAACAGGGTGTAGGCGGTGAATCCGAATCCGTAACCCATCTGCTCAATGAAAATGCATGAACTTACCAGAGCCATGTTCTGTGTGGGCATCCAACTGAGATATACATATACCAGGTCAGGCACGGAAATGGCGGCTACCATATACCATATACACTTCTTGAGTCCGAACTTGGAGAGTGTGATACCTCCCAGTATACCTCCCAGAAGCAGGCCTATCACGCCGAGCGTTCCCTGTGCAAAGCCCACTTGAGCTGTCGTGAGGGCCAGACCGCCTTCGGCTGCCGAGTCAATGAGGAATAACGGGGCAATCTTGCCCAGTTGTGCCTCGGGGAATCGGAACAGCAGTATGAACAGAAGAGCGGGAATGATATAGGGCTTCTTGAAATAGCTCACGAATGTCATTCCGAACTCCTTGAGTATGTTGCTGCCTGATACGCCTGTGGTGCAGTCTGCTACGGGGTGTGGCAGAATGTATGAATGATATAGCCAGAGCAGGATCATAAGACCGCCTGCTATCATGAATCCCAGGCTCCAGGCACGCACGGTCGAGCCGAACATCTTTTCAAACTGTCCCACCAGAATGAGCAGTCCGCCCTGTCCGGCAATCATGGCAATACGGTAAGCAGTGTTGCGGATACCTACAAAAAGGGATTGCTCACCCTCGTCAAGGCCCAGCATGTAGAATCCGTCAATCGATATGTCATGTGTGGCCGAGCTGAACGCCAGCAGCCACATGATGGCAAGTGACCAACGGAAGAAATTCGAGGCGTTGAGGGTAAGCCCTACGCCGGCCAGTCCCGCTCCCAGGATAAGCTGGGTGAGCAGCAACCACCAGCGTTTGGTCTTGACCAGATCCACAAAGGGACTCCAGAACGGTTTGATGACCCAAGGCAGGTATAGCCAGCTGGTATAGAGGGTCACATCGGCCACACTTATGCCCAGTTGCCTGAACATGATGGCCGATACGGTCACCACCAGTACGTAAGGTAGTCCTTCTGCAAAATACAATGTGGGAACCCAAGCCCACGATGCTCTCGGTGATGCCATTTACTTAGCGACGGGTGTAGCTGCCTCTTTGAGCTTGTCAATCACGGCCTGACGTGCCTCGGGGGTGGGGTTACGCTTAAGTGTGGTGCCCTCAACCAGGTTCAGGTCAGGATACTGCTGTTTGATATAGTTGAATGAGTTGGTCAGATCGCTGCTTCCTGAAGTGGAAAAGATGATGACGGTCTTGCCCTTAAGGTCATTCTTTTCAATGAAGGTGTAGATGATATTGGGCGCATAGTTACCCCAGATAGGGAATCCTATGTAAACCACATCGTACTGCTTGAGGTTCTTGGGGTTCTCCTTGAGCTCGGGACGCATAGTCTTATCGGCCATCTCCTTGAAGGCGCGTGCCTCGCGGTTGCCCAGATTGACATCCTCGGCGGTATAGGGCTGTGCGCCCTCAATCTCAAACAGATCGGCACCTGTGGCCTTGGCCAGATCCTCTGACAGTGATTTTGTGGTACCTGAAGCTGAGAAATAGGCAATCAATGCTTTTGATTCCTGAGCTGAGCACAGGGTCATCATCATGACCGCGAGCGCCATAACAAGAGTTTTCTTCATAGTCGTATCTTTTGTTTATTAGTTGTTATCTGAACTGCGAATATATGAAAAAAAGAGAGTATCTTCGCCATGAAACAACAAATAACAGTGAAGGAAGAACTGGATGAATTGTTACGGCAGTATGCCGGATGCGGCGGGCAGTCTGTAACCCGATTGACTGCTGCCGGTTCAAACCGTGTGTATTATCGTCTGACTCTGGCCGATGGCCGTACCGTAGTTGGTGTGGAGGGAACCAATGCCGATGAAAACAGGGCGTTTCTTGTCATCGGGCGTCATCTCCGTGAGGCAGGCTTGCCTGTGCCGGAGATCCTTGCAGTTTCAGAGAGCGGAATGTGCTATCTCTTGCAGGACCTGGGTGATGATGCTCTTTTCGGCCTGATGGAGAGCGCCCGTGAGAGCGGTAATTACAGCACGCAGCAGGTGGCTTTGCTTGAGAAGGTGATGAGCCTGCTGTCTGATTTCCAGTTCAAGGGAGGTAAGGGCCTGGACAGCAGCGTCTGCTTCCCTTGTGAATCCTTTGACCGTCGCAGCATATTCTGGGACCTGAACTATTTCAAGTATTCATTCCTCAAGGCTACTGGTCTTGAGTTCCATGAGGCCCGGCTCGAGGATGACTTTGAACGTCTTGCCTCCGTGTTGTTGGCCGATGCGCCTTACGATACTTTCATGTACCGTGACTTCCAGGCACGAAACGTAATGGTAAAGGATGGTGAGCCTTGGTTCATAGATTTCCAGGGCGGCCGTCTGGGTCCGGTGGAGTATGATCTGGCATCGTTCCTGTGGCAGGCACGAGCCGCTTATCCGTCTCATCTGCGTGAGCACCTTATCGACACATATATCAAATCGCTGGCCCGATACCGTAAGGTTGATGCCAAATCCTTCCGCAAGGGGCTGATGCACTTTGTGCTGTTCCGTACCCTTCAGGTTCTGGGCGCATACGGATTCCGCGGCTATTTTGAGCGCAAGCAACATTTCATTGAGAGCATACCACAGGCAATCAGCAACCTAAGGGATCTGCTGGATGCTGGTGTGGGTGTCGTTGATTATCCCTATTTGGTTGAGGTGCTGCGCGGGCTTGTTGAGCTGCCGCAGTTTGCTCCCACATCTGCGCCTGCCGATGGTAAGCTCACGGTGCGGGTAATGAGTTTCAGTTACCGTAAAGGCGGGGTTCCGGAGGATCCAACCGGTAACGGAGGCGGATTCGTGTTTGACTGCCGTGCCATGCATAACCCCGGCAAGTATGAGCAGTACAAGAAGATAACCGGGGCCGATGCACCCGTGATAGAGTTCCTGGAGAGCCGTGGAGAGGTGCAGCGTTATCTTGACAATGTTTACGGGCTGGTAGACCCTGCTGTAAGCAAATATATTGAGCGCGGGTTCCTTAATCTGATGGTGGCATTCGGATGCACAGGCGGTCAGCACCGCTCACTTTATTGCGCCAATCATCTGGCATCACATCTCAAGGAAAAATTCGGTGATAGGATCCATATCGTGTTGGAACACCGCGAACAGAAAAAACGCATTGAACTATGAACGCGCTTATTCTTGCGGCAGGACTGGGAACACGGCTTGGTGACCTTACATCGGACCGCCCCAAGGCGCTTGTTGAGGTGGCCGGTAAGACAATGCTTGAACATCAGCTGCGTCATCTCTCTGCCGCAGGGTTTGACCGTTTCGTAATCAACATACATCACTTTGCACCCAAGGTAAAGGCTTTCCTTGAGGAGCACAGGAACTTTGGTCTGGACATACGTCTGTCTGATGAAAGTGACCTGCTTCTGGACACCGGCGGCGGCATCCGCAAGGCAATGAAGCTGCTGGGAAATGATGAGCCTGTGCTGGTGCATAATGTGGATATATTCTCGTCGACTGATCTGCGAAAGTTGTACCAGGGTCATCTTGAGAGTGGGGCGGATTCAACGCTCCTGGTGGCTCAGCGTTCCACATCCCGTTATCTCTATTTTGATTCCGGTTCCATGCTCCGCGGATGGAGCAATGAGAAGACGGGGCAGGTGCGTTCGCCATATCCCGGATTTGTCAAGGCAGGGTACACTCCATATGCGTTCCAGGGCATTCATGTGCAGTCACCTTCATTGCTGCCGCTGCTGGATGAAATCCCGCAGCAGCGCTTCTCAATAACGGACTTCTATGTGGACAACGCCGCCCGCCTGAGACTGCGTTCGGTGATATCGGACGCAAAAGAGTGGGTCGATGCCGGCAAGCCGGAGGCATTGGACCGCGCCGCACAGATAATCAAGGCATACTATGAATAAGCTGCTTAACGAGATGATGCAGCATGCAGACCCCACCCAGGTGGAGGGGCTGATGCGCTTTTTCAAGACCGGCCCCGGCCAGTACGGTTATGGTGACAAGTTCCTTGGAATCAAGGTTCCTGTAACCCGTGATGTAGTCAAGGCTTGCTGGAAGGATGTGGGCTTTGTTGAACTTGAAGAGTGCGTTACCAGCAAGTATCACGAGGTACGTCTGGCTGCCCTGCTTACTTTGGTGGAGATATTCAGCCACAACAAAAAAAATCCCGCCCTGCAGAAACAGTGCGTGGATTTCTACCTGTCACATACTGCATACATAAACAACTGGGATCTGGTGGATCTCTCCTGCTATCCGTTGGTCGGCACCTGGCTGCTGGACAAGGAGCGCACTCTCCTGTATGACCTGGCCCGTAACGGCAAGACCATCTGGGAACAGCGCATAGGTATGGTAAGCACCATGCAGTTCATCCGTCGCGGACAGACGGCCGATACTTACGCAATTGCAGAGATACTGCTGCATCACAAACATGACCTTATCCAAAAGGCTGTGGGCTGGCTCCTCCGCGAAGCCGGCAAACGCAACCCTGATGAGCTCCGCCACTGGCTCGAGCCCCGCGCTCACAGCATGCCCCGCACCGCGCTCCGCTACGCCATCGAGAAATTCCCCGACTCCGAGCGCCGCGTCTGGCTTAATCAATAAAACCTACCCAATGTAGTTTCGGGATAGTAGTGCTGTAGGATTTCGCGATAGGTGTAGCCCTTCGCCGCCATGACTGCGGCTCCTATCTGGCACAGACCCACACCGTGACCCCATCCGGCACCCTTAAGGATGAATCCTTCCAGAGTCTTTTCAACTACGAACGCACTGCTGAACAGATGTGACTCTGACAGTGTGCGGCGTATCTCCAGTTCCTTGCCGATGGTAACTGCGCTCTTTGTACCTTCAATCTCTAATTCATAGATTCGGCCCGACGGTCCGCGCTTGACGGGGCGCAGGTCAACTATGTCACCGATATCCAGACCTGATTTGCGGCGGAATATGTCCGATACCTGAGCGGTGGTGTATTCAACTGTCCAGCGGTAATAGTCCGGGGTCTCCAGGTCATATCCGTTGAGTGACTCGGAAAGTATATTGCCGTCGGCCGAGTTGCAGAACGACTTGGGCTCGGAGAGTATCCATTCGCGGGCATTCTCCTCGACGGTGAGGTCGGGCAGGGCACCTTCGTTGATACTGCTGTCGCGCAGTGCCACCAGGTAGGGCTTGTGCTCGTCCTGCCAGCAGGTTTCGAACTCCTCGGTTATGCCGCCGCAGCATTTGCTGAAACGGGCATCGCACAGGTGGCCTTCATGTACCAGTGTCTGTCCGAAAGTCTCCTTGACGGCGGTTTCGGCAGCAGCGCTTATTATGCGGGTGCGGCCCTGGTAACGCTGGCAGTGGTCATCGGCACAGACGTCAAACAGGGTGTGCTGGTCGTGGTCATACCACTTTATGATGCGGCTGAGTATATGGTCTTGGGTTACGGGTGCGGCGGCATCGGCCTTATGGAATGGCGAGCGCAGCTGCGCCAGCACCCAGCTGCGTGATATCACGGCATGGGCCTTGAGGAACTCCTTGGTGGCGGTGGGCTTCATCTCCGATGAGATTACGCTGGTAAGATAATCCTCGACCGGCAGTACGTTGATGGCCCGTACCAGCCCGTCCTCCACTATGAACTTGAGCTGGCCGGAGAATGTCTGCTCCTCACGGCGCTCCCAGTGGAATCCTATTCCTATGGTAACGTCATGCAGCGTGAATGTGCTGCCCGGCTCATTGGGCTTGAGCGTGAGTCTGTCTATCAGAATGCCGTTCCAGTTCAACTTGCCGCCTGTGGCGGTTATTTTCATCTCGCCTTCGTAGATGGCGCGTCCGTCAGAGAAACTGTCGTTAAGGCAGAACCTTATCTCCTTGGCGGCCATTATTCCCACTCTGATTTTAGGCTGCTGCTGGGTTACCTGGCGGTAAATGCCCAAGACCTGCTTCTCAGTCAGACTCTCAAAATCCTCCTTGCGCGGGGTAATTATCATGCCGAACATGTCAATTCCTCCGGGGCTGACCAGAATCTTGCCCTCCTGGGCATAATAGCAGTCGGGGCGATGCTTGCTGCGCGGAATGATGGCGGTAATGACCTGACCGTCGCGGTTGAAGGCAAGCACGTTCATGCGCGGTTCATACTCGCCGTCATAGATGGTCATACCTGATATGTAGTCCCACAGTTTGGCGGGGTCTGAACCCTTGATGATTATTATGGGAAATCCGAAGGGCTGTATTGTGATGGGCTCATCCTTCTGTGGCGGCTCGTTGTCACGCAGTTTGTCAACCAGGGGTATGCCCTCGGACCGGCCTATCTGCATGTGCAGATGGTCAGGGGCCGATGCCCCGCTGCGCGGACCGTTGTAGAATATCATGTAACCCGGTTCCAACAGCTCGGCTATGCGCAGCATCTTCTCATAGCAGTCACGGAACATCTGGGGCCGATGCTCGCGGCTTACCACACAGAAATGTTCGCGCAGTATGGGATAGGGGTTGAGCAGAAGGTCGAATCCGTCGCCGGCGTCAAAGGCAATCTGCTCGACGGGGCGGTTCTCGCTGCAGAGGAAACAGCTGCGGGCAGCGGTCTCGGCAGGTTTCACCTTAGCAGTGGTAGATATGATACGTGCGGGATTGTGCTGTAGTGCCAGTCCCGATGATGAAAGGATGCGTGTCTGTACCTGCTCAAGATTGCTGAAAGCTTCCTTTGCGGCCGGCCAAACCTGCAGCTGCTGCTCAAGGCACTGGCCAAGGTGTCTGAATATCTCTTCCATTAACTGTTGCGGTTACTGATGATACGCCTCTGCAACTCTGCCGTGCGGAGGGAGTCTTTGTAAAGATTGTTTGCATTGACCTTCTCGGGACTCAGGGCAGCGTCGCTGTTGCCTTCCCAGCGGCGACACAGGTAGAGCTCGTCAAAGATGCGTCCCAGGCGGTACTCTCCGGCAATGCGTATGGCAACTGCGTAATCCTCACCGTAACTTACGTTGGGGAATCCTATCTTACGCACTACGGGTGTGTAGAAGGCACGCGGAGCACCCAGGCCGTTTATGCGCAGGGCGTTGTTGGGGCCGTTCTCATCGGTCCACTCCTTATGGTCTATTATGCCGGGAGGCAGGGTCTCAAGGTCAAAGTTGCACATGCGGTAACTGCCTATAACCATGGAGTAGCCGCCTTCACGGAATTTGTCAACGACTTTCTGAAGCGTGTCAGCTCCGCTGTACAGGTCATCGCTGTCCAGCTGGACGGCAAAACGGCCGCAATGGTCATCGTTGACGGCCAGGTTCCAGCACCCGCCTATGCCCAGGTCGGTGCGCTCGGGTATGATATGTATCAGACGGCTGTCAGCCTTGGCAAGATCTGCCAGTATCTGTGTGGTGCCGTCAGTGGAGTGGTTGTCTACTACTATCACGTTGAACGGACCGTCCAACTGTTGGCTCAATGCTGACTTCACTGCGTCGGCAACGGTGCGTTCGCGGTTGCGTACGGGTATTATGACCGATGCCAATACTGGGAAGCTGCCGGCAGTGGCGTCAACCTTGGCTCCGATGCCGGGCTTGAGGTAGCCGTCTATCAGCTTTAAGTGCTCGGTGCAGGCGGCTTCCATCTCTATCTGGACGTCGCGGTTGCGCGGGTTCACGTAGTCAAACTGCTTCTGGCCCGATGTGCGGAAATCCGTCTCGGCTATGGTGTAAAGAGGCTGAGGCATGCGGACTATGGGCAGGCTGCGCTGAATGGCCAGACGTAACTGGTAGAAACCGGCGGTCTTGAAATCATCGCCTTCAAAGGCCAGATAAGCTTCAATGCCTGCGGGTGTGAGCAGCACCAGTGCTCCAAAGTCAAAGTCATCCCTGAGGCTGCCGCTCTGGATGTCAATGAGCGGGGCGGGTACGGTTGCATCGGGCCCCATCGTCTTGATGTAATCTGAGTAGACCATTCCGGCACCTGCAGACTGGGCGCACTCTTTCATTCGCCGGGCGGCTTCATCGGTTATGGTCACTTCCCTGCCGCTGATGTTTAGCAGGATATATTGGTCACGGCATGCGCTGAGTGTCTCCCTGACAAACGCGGTTGAACTGCCGTATTGGGGTAAATCAATGGTCTGTATCATATCAACAAAAATAAGAAATAAATATCATATCTTTGTAAACTATTTAAGACGTATTTATGACGCGGTCGCGTTCATGATACAGAAAGGGTAAAAACAGACGTAGAATGGCCTTGAAGAATCTGGTTGGAATGACATTGGCGCAGCTGCAGCAGGTGGCTGTGGAGAACGGCATGCCTCTGTTTACCGCCAGGCAGATGGCCGATTGGCTCTACGTCAAGCAGGTCACCTCAATCGATCAGATGACCAACCTGTCGCTCAAACACAGGGCCAAGTTGGCAGAAAGCTATGAGGTAGGACTGGCTGCACCGTCAGATGCGGCTGCATCACAGGACGGAACGGTTAAATATCTGTTTCCGGTGCAGAACGGCCATTTTGTGGAGGCAGTATACATTCCCGATGATGACCGGGCCACGCTCTGCATCTCCAGCCAGGTGGGCTGCAAGATGGGCTGCGTGTTCTGCATGACAGGCAGGCAGCACTATACCGCCAGTCTAACGGCCGGTGAGATACTTAACCAGATACTCTCACTGCCGGGAAAGGAGAATCTTACCAATGTGGTATTCATGGGTATGGGTGAGCCTCTTGACAATCTGGAGAACGTGCTGGCTGTACAGGAGATACTCACTGCGACCTGGGGATTCGGATGGAGCCCCAAGCGTATCACCATATCGACCGTGGGACTGCGCCGCGAGCTCAAGCAGCTTATAGAGAGCTGCGATTGCCATATAGCAGTGAGCCTTCATGCTCCGACTCCTGAGAAACGCCGTGAACTTATTCCGGCCGAGAAAGCGTTCTCAATGACTGAGATGCTGGAGGTGCTGCGCCGATATGATTTCAGCCATCAGCGCCGCCTCTCGTTTGAGTACACTATGTTTGAGGGCGTGAATGACTCTATGGACGATGCCCGCCAGCTGGTAAAGACGCTGAACGGACTCAGCTGCAGGGTTAACCTGATACGTTTCCATGCCATACCTGACAGCCCCCTGCGTCCGGTATCGGAGGAAAAGATGACAGAGTTCCGTGACTGGCTCACCGCCCACGGCGTGTTTGCAACCATACGTGCATCACGCGGTGAGGATATATGGGCTGCCTGCGGAATGTTGAGTACGGTAAAGAATGAACGGTCTAATCCAAAACGATAAGATTATGAAAAAGACATTATTCAAGGTTTGCACAGTGTTGCTGGCTATGATGATTGCAGTCTCATGCGGCAACGGTTCCGGCAAGGGTGAAGAATCCCAGCAGGAAAACAAGACAGAGGCTAAGGCTTCTGCCAAGTCCGGTACTTCAAAGAAGGCCAAGAAGACCAAGAAAAAACAGCTCAAAATCTCCAGCAGGAAGAAATCGGTCCTTACGCCTACATCGGCCGGTGCTCCGTATGAGATGCTTCTGGTGGCTGCCGAAGATGATTTCTACAGTGGAGCTGTTGATTCACTTTATGCGATACTGACCGATGACGTAGTCGGTATAGCCCAGTCAGAACCTTGCTTCAAGGTATCCAGGATTACCCAGAACAATCTTTCAAAGACACTGCGTCTGTGCCGTAACATCATCATCATCAAGATAGATCCCGCCATGTACACCAAGTGCAGGTTCAAATATTCAAGGGATGTGTATGCGGCACCGCAGATAGTCATGACCATACAGGCCCCCAGTGCCCAGAAGTTCAAGAACTTTGTGTCGGACAACAGGGATGTCATAGTAGAGTTCTTCAACAAAGCAGAGCTGAACCGTCAGTGCACGTTGCTTAAGGAAGACCATCAGCCGCATATCCGCGAACAGGTCATGAAAACGTTCGGATGTGACATTTGGGCACCGACCGATCTTACCGACATAACCGTTAAACGCAATTTCATGTGGGCTCGCTGTGAGAAGTTTGTAAAGAAGGTTGAACAGAATCTCAACCTGGTCATCTATTCCTATCCCTATCGCGATCCCAACACATTCACTGAAAAGTACTTCATCCATAAACGTGATTCAGTGATGAGAGCAAATATCCCGGGTCCGCGTGAAGGTCAGTATATGATGACCACCAAAGGATTCACCATCGTAACCGAGGAGGCGGTTCACGGCCAGTATGCACAGATTGTACGCGGACTCTGGAACGTCAAGGATTATGACATGGGCGGCCCGTTCGTATCGATTTCACGTGTTGATGAAAAGAATCAGCGTGTGGTTGTGGCCGAGGCATTCGTCTATTACCCCAACCAGCCCAAGCGTAACGTACTCAAGAGACTGGAGGCTGCGCTGTATACATTGCGTCTGCCCGATGAACTGGATCTGGAGAAATTCAGTTATAATCTGGATGAAATAATAATTACCCCCGAAGAATAACAAATACAAAAATATGAGTGAAAGGATAGTTGTAGGCATCACCCAGGGTGATGTGAACGGAATAGGATATGAGGTAATTCTCAAGACCTTTGAGGATCCCACCATGTTTGAGTTCTGCACCCCTGTAGTGTATGGCTCCCCCAAGGTTATGACTTATCACCGCAAGGCGATAGATTCCCCCACCAATTTCAACGTTGTGGACAGCGCGTCCGATGCCCAGGAGGACCGTCTTAATGTGGTCAACTGCAATCAGGAGGATGTGAAGGTGGATTTCGGAATTCCTACCCCTGAGAGCGGGCAGGCTGCTTTCCAGGCTCTGGAGCGTGCAGTCAAGGAGTATCGTGAGGGAAAGATAGATGTGCTGGTAACCGCACCCATCAACAAGAAGACTATCCAGTCTGACGATTTCCGTTTCCCGGGACATACTGAGTACATCGAGGCTCAGTTGGGCGAGGGTAACAAGGCTCTGATGATTCTCATGAACAGCTCAATGAGAGTGGCACTCGCCACTGTCCATGAGCCTATCGCCAAGGTAGCATCGCTGCTCAGCAAGGATCTTATCAAAGAGAAACTCAGAATTCTGCACAAGTCACTTGTACAGGATTTCGGAATAGAGATTCCGCGTATAGCAGTGCTTGCGCTAAACCCCCATGCCAGCGATGACGGCCTCATCGGCAAGGAGGAGAATGAGATAATAAAGCCGGCCATTGATGAGGCTGTGGCCGAAAAGATACAGTGCTTCGGTCCTTTCTCGGCCGACGGCTTCTTTGGCAGCGGCGAGTACCGCAAGTTCGATGCGGTGCTGGCCATGTATCATGATCAGGGACTTATCCCGCTTAAGGCCCTGGATATGGAGTGCGGCGTAAACTACACTGCAGGACTTCCGGTGGTACGTACATCGCCTGACCATGGTACCGCTTATGATATTGCAGGTCAGGGCCTGGCCAGCGAGGGTTCCATGCGTGAAGCCATATACGCTGCGATTGACATATACCGCTCACGTCAGTCAGAGAAGGAGATACATGCCAATCCGCTGGGCAAACTCTACTTTGACCGTCGCGATGACAGCGATAAGCTCAAACATCTGGATACCAACAAGGAGTAAACCTCACAATGCACTTCGGCATCATATCAGCAGGTGAGGGCAGCCGTCTGGCATCTGAGGGGTTCAGTCAGCCCAAGCCGTTGGTGCCCATATGCGGCACGCCTATGATTGAGCGGCTGGTCCGCATCATGCAGGAGTGCAGCGCTGAACGTATTGCCGTAATCGTAAACGGAGAGAATCCGGAAACAGTCAGTCTGCTTAAGCGTCTCCCTGTGGATCTTGTGGTAAAGAAAACGCCCACACCCATGCACAGCATGATGGAACTTGCTCCATATCTGGGCGGTGACCGTTTTTGCGTGACAACCGTGGATACCGTCTTTTCCGAGAGCCGATTCCGCGCTATGATGGATGAGTTCTCCAGGAGTACATTGGACGGTATGATGGGAGTGACATCGCTGATAGATGATGAGAAACCTCTCTATGTAGAGGTTGACGGCGATATGAAGATTACCAGATTCCATGATTCACAGGACGGTTGCCGATATGTTTCGGCAGGAATATATGCCTTGAACGGCAAGGCACTCGATGTGTTGAAAGGTTGCCTTGACAGCGGGCAGACCAGGATGCGTTATTTCCAGCGTCAGTTGCTGGAGGCAGGTATTAAACTGAAGGCATTTGATATGGGGCAGGTGGTCGATGTGGACCATGTAAGTGATGTGGCCCGTGCCCAGGAGATAGCAAGACTATGAGATACCTTGGAGTAAGCCGTGCAGAGTTGTATTCGCCCAACAGGGTTGGGGGCGATGCGGCCGTTTTCAGCGCAGTTGCCTCTGAACTGGAGCGTCACGGCCATGAGGTCATCTCAATAAACGAGCAGAACCTTTCATGCATACCTGACGGTATAGACGGTATATTTCAGATGGCCAGAAGCCGTGAAGCCCTGGCTCTTCTTGAAAAGGCCGATGTCCCCGTGACCAACACCGTGCAGGCTGTCCGTAACTGCGGCCGCGCACGTCAGACAGAACTGCTTCAGGATTCGGGCCTGATACCGGAAAGCCTGATCTGCAAGACCGTAGGCGTACCTCTGGGTTGGAATAACTTCCCGTGCTGGATTAAAAGGGCCGACAGCCATGCTGTTGACCGTGATGACGTGCAGTTCATCCAGGATGCCGGTGAGTGCAACAACGCCATGCTGGGGTTCTCGGAACGCGGCATGAAGGAGTGCGTCCTTCAGGCACACATGCGCGGATGGCTGGTCAAGTTTTACGGAGTAAGAGGCTCGGGACTTGTGGATTGCTATGCCGCTACTGAGAAGGAGGGCAAGTTCGGTCTGGAGCGTTATAATGACCTGCCTGACCAGGCCAGTGTCGATATGGATGCGCTGACGGCTGCCGCTGAACGTGCATCGGCCCTGTTGGGCGTGGATGTGTACGGCGGCGATGCCGTGGTAGGTGAGAACGGAAAGATTACCATAATTGATTTAAATGACTGGCCAAGCTTCCGTACCTGTACTGTGGGTGCGGCACAGAAGATAGCCGGCCTGATAATGAAAAAGAGTAAATGACGGAGAAGAAGAAAAGAGCGGTTGAGTCAACCTTTAAGTCAAAGGATACTGAGGAATGGCTGGATGTTTGGTTTACACGTCCCATAGGACTGGTGATTGCCAAGGCATTCGGTTATTTCGGGATACATCCCAATGTGATCACTATCATTTCCATATTCCTGGGTGCGTTTGCCGGCTTCTGCTGGTGGCATCCCACAATGGGCTGGACACTGCTTGGCATAGGCATGCTTATGCTGGCCAACTTCCTGGACAGCGCTGACGGCCAGCTGGCCCGTATGACCGGCAAGAAGACACTGTGGGGCCGTCTGCTGGACGGATTTGCAGGTGATGTCTGGTTCTTCTTTATCTACGTGTTCATATCCTGGCGTCTCACCCTTGAGCCGATGCCGTTTGCTGGCGGGCGCATCTGGGGCGTTTGGGTGTGGGTCATCATGTTTGTAAGCCTGGTGTTCCACTCACGCCAGGCAGGTTTGGCAGACTACTATCGCAACATCTATCTGCTGTTCCACGGGGACCATTCGGAGCTTAATGACAGCCGTGAGCTTGCCGCTGAGCAGAAAACCACACCTTGGCGTGAGCGCTGGTTCTGGAAGATATGGCTGTTCTTCTATCAGGGCTACACCCGTACTCAGGAGAGTATGACCCCGCGCTTCCAGAAGTTCCGTGAGGTGCTGCGTGCCAAATACGGCAATGATATTCCTGAAGAGCTGGGCAAGGAGTTCTGCAGCCGCACATACCATATTCTCAAATGGACCAATATCTCCACTTTCAATACCCGTGCGATAGTTTTGTATATTGTGTTGCTGGCGGGTATGCCGTGGATATACTTTGCGTTTGAGATCATCTTGATGAACATCATATTCCTCTATATGAAAGGCGCACATGAACGTGTATGCCGTGACATGACGGAAAAGATATGAAAAAGCACTGGCGTACCATATTCTTTATATTCGGAGTAGCGGCAGTAGTGTTGATGCTGCTCACTTTCGATGCTGACTGGAACCGCGTCAAGGAGGTTCTGTCAGATGCAGGAATATGGTTCCCTGTGATAGTTCTGCTTTGGGGCTTCATATACCTGATGAACGCCTGCTCGTTCGGGCTTATCATCAATGACGGAACTCATAGGCGCGTGCCTTTCAGAAAGGTGTTCCAACTGACCGTTTCCGGCTATGCGCTTAACTATGTCACTCCGCTGGGACTCATGGGTGGCGAGCCGTATCGTATTCTGGAACTGCAGGGTTATGTGGGCGGCAAGAAAGCCACATCGGCCGTAATCCTGTACTCCATGATGCACATATGCTCCCATTTCTGTTTCTGGCTGTCTGCCGTGGTGCTCTATGTGGTGCTCCATTTTGTGGCTGGCGGTTACGGGCTGGACGTGTGGATGTGCATCATGCTGGGAGTGATGACCGTGGTCTTCGTAGCTGTCCTGTGGTTCTTCTCGCTTGGCTACAGGAAGGGATTCGTGGTCAAGGTGTTCGGCCTGCTTAGCCATATCCCTGTGGTCAGGAAGTGGGCTGCCGGCTATCTGGATAGGCATCGTTCGGATCTGGAGGATGTAGATGCCCAGATAGCGTTCCTTCATACCAGGCGCCGTGCGCCTTTCTGGTGGTCACTGATGCTGGAGTATGCGGCCCGTGTGATATCGTGCCTGGAGTACTGGCTGCTTATAGGACTGCTTATGCCCGGATTTACCTTCTGGGACAGCATACTGGTGATGGCTTTCTCATCGCTGTTCAGTAACATCATATTCTTCTCACCCATGCAGATGGGTGGCTATGAGGGCGGTATGGCTCTTGCGGCTGGGGGCGTTCAGGTACCAAGTGCATACGGACTCTACACCGCACTGGTTGCCCGCGTGCGTCAGATAGTCTGGACGGTGATAGGCGTATTGATAATGAAGATAGGACGTAAGGATGATTAAAGGTTTATTGATAGACTTTGGAGGAACCATTGATTCTGACGGCGTACATTGGTTCAACGCTTTCCAGGATGCATACACTGTGGTGGGTGGTGTTCCTCATGACCTGTTCTGGGATGCATATGTCCACACCGAGCGTACCCTGGGCCGAAATCTGATAATTACTCCTGACTTTACATTCCGTCAGACACTTCAGATTAAGATATTCCTGCATAGCGAGTATTTTAAGACAAAAGGCATATCTATACCTGAGACATCTCAGGATGCCATTCTGGACTATAGCTATAACAGGGTGGTTCAACATATATCGACCGTTTCAAAACCTGCACTTGAAAAGGTTCGGCTGCCGATGGTTCTGGTGTCCAATTTTTACGGCAACATACACACCGTCCTTGAAGAGTTTGGTCTGAGCCATCTGTTCAAGGATGTGATAGAATCCGCAGTAGTAGGAGTCCGCAAACCCGATCCCCAGATATTCCGGTTGGGAGTAAAAGCATTAGGTCTTGACCCTTCAGAAACCGTCATGATAGGTGATAGCCAAGACAAGGACATCATTCCTGCCCAAAGTATCGGCTGTCACACTGTTCAAATCACTCCTTCGAATCCTTTGGGGGATTATTTGAAGAGCATCGGCGCAAACTGATGCAGTGAGCGGCGCCATGTAAGCCACTCGTGACCGGTGCCCGGTGACTCGTAGTAGATGTGGTTGATACCCAGATCCTCAAGTGCCACATGCAGGTCGTGGATTCCCTGATACATACCCGATGGCTCATCGGTACCTATGCTTATGTAAAGCAGGTGGTACTGGTTATTGATTGACTTGGGATACATCTCGGCGTCACGACGGTCATTGGGACCACGGCCTGAGCCGCTGAATCCGCCTATCCAGCCAAACAGGTCGGGATGGTTGAGACCGATGTAATATGACTGGAATCCGCCAAGTGAAAGTCCGCAGATGGCGCGGTTGTCACGGTCGGTCAGGGTGCGGTAGTGAGCATCGAAATAGGGAACGATGTCCTCTACCATTACCTTATCGAAGAATGTGAAGTCAAACATGTTCTGACGTCCGGTAGCGTTGGGATCGGTGGCAACGGCATGCTCCATTACGATGATCATGGGCTCGGCCTCCTTTGCGGCAATCAGGTTGTCCATGATGTTGCCCAGCTTACCCTGTGTACCCCATCCGGTCTCATCCTCACCGGCTCCGTGGAACAGATAGAGCACGGGGAATTTACGGTTAGGCTCTTTCTTGTACTGAGGCGGTAGATATACCCATGTGGTACGCTCTGCATTCGTAAGGTCAGAGTGGTATTTCACGATCTCAATCTCGCCGTGAGGGACCTTCTTCTCCAGATAATAATCCACACCGGCCTCAGGTACGTCAATACCGCTCTGCCAGTAGTTTGAGCCAAAGAACTCCTTACTGTTGGGGTCCGATATGCGCTTGCCGTCAACATTCATCGTGTAGTAGTGGAAACCTATCACCAGAGGATCTGTGGTAACCTCCCACATACCGTCATCACCCTTTGTGAGAGGGTAGTTCTTGCCGCCTACATTGACGGTTACGGTCTTGGCATCGGGGAAATCGTTACGGAATGTTGCGCTCAGGTCCGGATTGATCTTGGGATATTCGTGACCCTCGAGATTGGTTGAGGCACTTGTGGGTTGGGTTATGACACCCACCTGCTTGCTTCCTCCGCAGGAAGCCAGCAAAACAGCTGCAAATAGCAGTGAAGGACTAAGAATTCTCATATCAATTGGTTTTTATTTAAGATAATCTTCAAAGTAGTCAGTAACCTTCTGCATCAGGTGTACGCGGTCCTTACCCCGGACGTTGTGCTCGTGAGTGGGATAGGGGAAATAGTCCAGCTGGACGCCGGCCTTGATGCATGCCTCTACGAAACTCAGGCTGTGCTCCCATACAACGGTGTTGTCAATGGCACCCTGGCAAATCAGAAGTTTGCCCTTTAGGTCTGCAGCACGCGGGATCAGGCTTGTGCTCTCAAAGCCGGCGGCATTGGTCTTATCGGTCTCCATATAGCGCTCGCCGTACATTACCTCATACCATTTCCAGTCAATCACGGGACCTCCGGCTACACCCACCTTGAATATCTCGGGGTAGTTGACCATGAGTGATATGGTCATGAATCCGCCGTAGCTCCAGCCGTGAACACCTATGCGCTCCTTGTCAACCCAGTCGTTTGCCATAAGCCAGCGCATGCCCTCCATCTGGTCTTCCATCTCAGCCTTTCCGCACTGTTTGTGAATGGCTTTCTCATAGTCTGTACCATGGTGCTGGGTGCCGCGGTTGTCCATTACGAATACCACGTAACCGTGCTGTGCCATATACATCTCCCAGCGGCGCAGGAGTGCCTGGAACGAGTTGGTTACCATCTGTGAATGCGGGCCTCCGTAGACATACAGGATCACCGGATATTTTTTGGTGGGATCAAAGTCGATAGGCTTGATCAGACGGTAATAGTTGTCATACTTACCGTCGGCACTTTTGATCGATCCCAGCTCGATGGGGCAGTAGTTGAGTTCAGTTATGGGGTTTTCGGCACGGAATATCTCCCGCGGTTTCTTGCCGTCGGTCTGGACAAGATTGACTACGCGTGGTGTGTTGAGCTCAGACCATGTGTCCAGAAAGTATTTGCCGTCCGGGCTTATCTCGCAGTCGTGCCAGCCTGATTCTTTGGTCAGACGCTGGGCCTTGCCGCTCTTGATGTCGGCTCGGAAGAGGTGCTGCTCTACCGGCGATACCTCAAATGAGTAGTAATAGACGTACTTGCCTTTGACATCCACCAGCTCCAGGTCTGCATCAGTCTTGACAATACGCTTGGGCTCACCGCCCTTTACACTACCCAGATAAAGGTTCCAGTATCCGTCACGTACGTTGGTCTGGTATATGAAATGCTCGGGGTCATCGGGCAGGAAGGTCAGTGGGTACATGGGCTCCGCGTAACGGTCATCGTGTTCGGTGAAAAGTGTGCTCAGGAACTTGCCGTCAGCAGCATCATATACGTTGAGATGCATGTTCTTCTGGTCGCGGTCCAGCACCTGGATGTAGATGCGGTCGCTGGCAGGTCCCCATGTTATGTTGGTCAGATAACGCTCCTGGTCAAAGTCAGTCACGTCCATCCAGACGGTGGTACCTTTGTCAATGTCATAGACTCCCAGGGTTATTATCTCGGATTCCATACCGTTCATGGGGTAACGTATCTCCTTGAGCGTACCGGTGCGGGTTGTGATGTCCAACAGCGGGAAAAGAGTTACGCGGCTCTCATCCTTCTTGTAGAACGCTATCTTGCGGCGGTCGGGCGATACGAAAATGCCTCCGTCTATGCCGAACTCGTTACGGCTTACGGTCTCTCCGCATACAACACCTTTCTGGTTGAAAGCGGTCACCTGATGCTCCACGCTGTCCTTGTCCAGATACCATACCTCACCGTCTCTGCTGAATGCCTTGAAATGATCCTTTTGGGCCGATGCGGACTTGGCGGCGGGATCTTCCACTTCCTTCCCTGTGCGTGCGTCGGCAAAATGCCAGCTGTCATCCTGGTAATAATAATAGACGGAACCTTCCTTATCCCAGGAGCAATAGATATTCTTAACTTGAATGCCTGTGCCCAGAACAGCCTCTTCCATAGTGAGCAGTCTGCGCTCCTCCTGTGCCTGGACTCCCAGTGCCAACAGCACTGCCGCAAATAGTATGATTTTTTTCATATCAGTTTATTCTTTCCACTTCCCTTACACCCTTTATCTGCTTGAGCTTCTTGACCAGCCTGTCCAATGATGAGAGGTCGCTTACCAGTACGGTAAGCCTTCCCTGGAACAGTCCTCCGTTGGAATCAATGCTGATGGAGCGGAGCAGGGTATCGGGTTCCTTGTTTATGATTGATGAAATGTTTGATACAATACCTATGTCATCCTGACCCACCACGTTCAGAGTGATGCTGTACTGGCTGCCGCTCTTGCCTGACCAGCGTGCCTTGACAATGCGGTAGGGATAACGCTCTTTCATGCGCAACAGGTTGGGGCAGCCGCTGCGGTGAATCCTTATGCCGCCGTTGATACTCACAAACCCCGTTACATCATCACCGTATATGGGATGGCAGCAGCCGGCCATCTTGAAATCAAGTCCCGTGAGACCATTGTCAATGACCAGAACATCACTTTCCTGGGCAGCCTTTTTTTCAGTCTCTACGAATGTCTTCTCAATGTCAAAGTCCTGAGCGCTGTGAACTTCCTGCTCAGATTGGGCATGCATATCCTCGTAGACTTTGAGTACGTCATCGACCGTAATCTCATTCTCCATCAGGGCATGGAAGAACGGGGTCTGTCCCTTGAATCCCATGCGCACTATGAGGCGTGACATGTCACTCTCCGATATGTCTATCTTGCGGTTCTTGAACCGGCGCTGCAGCAGTTCCTTGCCGGCCTGAGCCTCACGGTTGCGAATCTCGTTGATGCCCTGGCGTATGCGCATGCGGGCGCGGGAGGTCACCGCAATGTTAAGCCAGTCCTGCTTGGGTGTCTGCGTGGATGATGTCAGGACCTCAACGGTATCGCCGCTCTGCAGTTTGTGGCTGATACGCACGTTGCGTCCTCCCACGCGTGCTCCAACGCAGGTAAGACCCAGCTTACTGTGAATGGAGAACGCAAAGTCCAGCACCGTAGCCCCCTTAGGTAACTGCCTGACTTCACCGTTGGGAGTAAATACGAATATCTCCTCCTGATACATATCCAGCGCAAAGTCCTTGCGCAGTTCATCAGGACTGGTGTTGTGCTCCAGTATCTCACGGATGCTGGCCATCACGCTGTCAGCGGCACCTTCACTCTTAATGCCCTTGTATGACCAGTGGGCAGCCAGACCACGCTCAGCGATATCATCCATGCGGCGGGTGCGTATCTGTATCTCCACCCAGCGGTTTTCAGGCCCGTTCACGGTTATGTGCAGTGACTCGTAACCGTTGCTCTTTGGTACGCTCAGCCAGTCGCGCAGGCGCTTTGGGTTGGGCTGGTACATATCGGTTACGATACTGTAAACCTGCCAGCACTGAGCCTTCTCCTTATCGGCCGGTGAGTCCAGTATGATACGTATTGCAAAGAGGTCATATATATGGTCCAGGGTGGTGTTCTGGGCCTTCATCTTGTTCCAGATGCTGGATATGGACTTGGTGCGTCCCTTGATGGTGAACTTGAGTCCGGCCTCCTCCAGTTTAGCCTTGATCGGGCCGATGAACGCCTTGATGTATGCCTCGCGTGCGCTCTTGGTCTCGTTTAGCTGGCGGGCAATGTCATCATATATATCGCGGTGCTCATACTTGACCACCATATCCTCCATCTCGCTCTTGATGGCATACAGGCCCAGACGGTGGGCCATGGGTATATAGAGCAGACGGCACTCCTCAGTTACGTGCAGGCGGTAGTCATTATCCGGATTGCCGGACAGCATCTGCATCAGTACATAACGGTCGGCAATAAGGCAGATGATTACTCGTACATCCTCAGCAAATGATACCAGCAGTTTGCGGAAGTTCTCATCGGCAATGGAATCATGTTTGGAGTACAGCTCCTTGACGCGGCACATGCCTTGGATAAGCTGAGCCGCATCCTCTCCGAACTGCTCCTTAAACTGTTCCGGGGCTATCAGTCCCTGCTGAACCATAGGATCAAACAGAGCCGTCAGAAGAGAAGCCTTCTTGAGTCCGGTCTTCTCCACAATGACTATACCGGTCCTGATGCATCGCTCCAGCATGGGAACTCCGTGAGCATCAGTCCCGTAAGCCCCTTTGGCAATACCTTCGCGGAGCAACCCCTTAAGCCTGCTCCAATCCTCTGCTTCAAACAGCGGCCGCGCCGCCCCCACCAACTCTCTGTATATGCCAAACTCCATACGTAGGTCAAAGATAGTGCAAAAAACAGCAAGTGCTACTTTTTCCAGGCGCGGATTGACTGCAACAGCACGCTGAGAAGGATAAGTGCGATTCCCAGATAGAAAGAGAAGTTGATGTCCTTGCCCTCACCGAATATGAGAAAAGCCAGAATGATGGTGTAGCAAGGTTCTAGATTATAAGTGAGGTTGACCGTAAAGGCCGACAGACGTTTCAGAGCCTGAATCTGGAGTATATACATGCATACCGTGCAGAACAGCGAATGACATAGCATGAACATCAGGTTTGAGGTGTCGGGGAAGACCAATACTGGCTGCCGGCTGGGAAAGACCAGCAGGTACAGTGGTGCTATTAAGCTTACGGCCACCAGTCCGCCAATCATCTGGTACATCAACACCGTGCGGCTGCTGATTCCTGTGCTGACCTTCTTGTTGCAGATGGCGTAAAGGGCGCATACGGCCGATGATACTACTCCTATTGCGATGCCGGTTCGGTGAGAGGCATCAAAAGAGAATATGCATATTACTCCCGCAAACGTGATGAAAGAGAGTCCCAACTCAACCCACGATATGCGTCTCTTGAAAAGCATGGGCTCAAATAATGCGGTAAAGAACCCTATAAGTGAAAAGCAGACTACGCCGATTGAGACATTCGATGCTTTGATGGAGCCGTAGAACAGTATCCAGTGAAAACCCAATAGGGCGCCGCATCCGCATATCCTGAAGAATTTTTTCCAGCCTACACGTGAAAGACCGGTGATGCAGAACAGTATAATACTTGTGAACAGCATCCTGTACCATACGATATCAACCTCATTCAGTGTTATGAGACGTCCAAACAGGCCGGTAAAACCAGCCAGCAGTACACTTAAATGGAGTTGGATAAAACCCTTTTTGGTTTCATTCATATGTTTTTATGGGAGGCGGTTAAAAAAACGGTTGCAAATATCTGCCATTTTTTCCGCATTTCTTCCGATAATGGGTAAAAAATGAGTATTTTTGTCAGTCTATTTGAGAAGACTATGAATATAGAAGAGATACAAAGGATGAAGCAGAGGTTCCGTATCATCGGAAACTCGCCTGAAATGAACCGCGCCATAGACGTAGCCATACAGGTTGCGCCTACGGATCTTACGGTACTTATCACAGGTGAGAGCGGTGCCGGAAAGGATGTTTTTCCAAGAATAATACATGAAAACAGCCTGCGCAAGACCAAAAAGTTCCTGGCCGTGAACTGCGGTGCCATACCTGAAGGTACGATAGACTCAGAGCTGTTCGGCCATATAAAAGGAGCATTCACCAACGCCATCAGCGACCGCAAGGGTTATTTTGGCGAGGCAAATGGAGGAACCATCTTTCTGGATGAGGTAGCAGAGCTCCCGATGGCAACCCAGGCCCGCCTGCTCCGCGTTCTGGAGTCAGGTGAGTTTATCCGCGTGGGCTCCAGCACTGTTGAGAAGACCGATGTCCGCATAGTGGCTGCAACCAATGTTGATCTGCTCAAGGCAATAGAGCAGGGACGTTTCCGCGAGGACCTGTTCTATCGTCTCAGTACCATACCCATCAAGGTGCCGCCATTGCGTGAGCGCGGGGCCGATATTCAGCTGCTGTTCCGCAAGTTTGCGGCTGACTGCGCCGAGAAGTACCGCATGCCCGCCATACAGTTGTCCGAGGATGCCAAGCAGATGCTCATGACCTACCATTGGCCGGGCAATGTGCGTCAGCTCAAGAACATAACAGAGCAGATATCTATAATGGCTACCCAGAGGGTCATTACAGCCGATATGCTTCAGGAGTACCTGCCTGACCGCCGCACCTCCATGCTGCCTATGCTTGCCGGTAGCCAGCGTCAGGAGAATACATTTGAGAATGAACGTGAGATACTCTACAAGGTGTTGTTTGACCTTCGTCGTGATGTGACTGACCTCAAGGCTCAGGTAAACAGCATGTCGCAGAACCAGCAGCCGGTACAGCAGCCGGTTTCCATCATTACCCCTGATGAAGCCACCACCGTCCAGAGCGTTTCACCCCGCAAGAGTGCTGCGGTGGATGATGACATTCAGGATACTGAGGTATATGTTGAAGAGACACTTTCACTTGATGAGGTCGAGAAGGATATGATCAAGCGTGCCCTTGCCAAACACGGTGGCAAGCGCCGCGGTGCAGCTGCCGATCTGAATATCTCTGAGCGTACACTCTATCGTAAAATCAAGGAGTATAACCTGGAATGAGACGGCTTTTGTTTAAATCAGTCATATCGTGCATGACAATGCTGCTTGTCCTGTCCGGGTGTACCGTATCCTATAAGTTGAACAGGGCTTCAATTGATTACAACACCACCAAGACGATAACGCTTGAGTCTTTTTCCAACCGTGCGTCATACCAATGGGCTCCCATGGCGCCTATGTTCAATCAGACGCTCAGTGACAGATATAACCAGCAGACAAAACTGAAACAGGTTAAACGTGACGGAGACCTGGTGATAGCAGGTGAGATCACGTCATATGACCAGACCAACAAGTCAATAGCTGCTGACGGTTATTCATCACTGGTACAACTCAGGATGACCGTCAATGTCAGGTTCACAAACAACAAGAAACATGAACAGGACTTTGACAAGACTTTCAGCGCAAACCGTGAATATGATTCTTCACAGCAGCTGGCGGCAGTCCAGGAGGAGTTGGTTCAGCAGATGATTGACGATATCGTTGATCAGATATTCAACGCCACAGTAGCTATCTGGTAATGGGACAGACTAAGGATGAACGTATGATGTCCCTTCTTGACTCCTTTCTGGAGGGTAAGGAGAACGGCGCCTCCGAGCTTACGGATCTGATTGAAGTGCCCGTGGATTATGTGTCGGCCTACTTGGATGCGCCTTCCCCGGTAAAGGACGGAGCATCTGATAAGGTCATACGTTCCAAGACAGAACAGTTACTGGATACGTTCCTGTCAGGCAATAATGAAAAGCCCTCATTCAAGCCGCTTAAGTCAGAGGCCGATGAGACACAGACTGATACTGCCGATGGTGACCTGGATGTATCGGAACAGCTTGATGACTCGTACTTTACCGAGACTTTGGCCCGAATATATCTTAAACAGCGCAGATATGCCAAGGCATTGGAAATTATTAAGTCCCTTTATTTGAATTTTCCGAATAAAAGCATTTACTTTGCGGACCAAATCCGGTATTTGGAGAAATTAGTAAGGATAATTAAAAATTAAAATAGAAAATGTTTAAGGTTTTACTCGTCATTATTGTGATTCTGGCAGTGTTCCTTTGCTTCATTGTCACAATCCAGAATTCAAAAGGCGGCGGTCTTGCTGCCGGTTTTGCTTCATCAAACCAGATCATGGGTGTTCGCAAGACTACCGATATCCTTGAAAAGACCACCTGGACTCTGATTGCAAGTATTGCAGTCCTGAGTATTCTTACAGCATACGTGGCTAAACCTAAGGCAGTCAACTCCGGTTCAGTACTAGATATCGAGGCTGTTGAGAATCAGACCATCAATCCTGAGTCATCAACCACCACTTTTGACTCTCCGGTTGAGATCAAGGATCTTCCCGTTGAAGAGTAATCTTTAAAACAACCTGCATAAGGGGGCATCATTCCGTGTTGCCCCTTTTTTGTTCAGCTATAACCGTCAGATCAAATGAATAAGGCCCAGGCTCCTGTAGTATCTTTCATCATTCTGAACTACAATACGTCAGAATTGGTGTTCAAGTGCATAGACAGCATCCAGTGCTATGCCAAGGAACTGGACTATGAGGTGCTGGTGGTTGACAATAATTCATCGGCCCGGCAGCGTGAGCTGCTTAATGATCTGCCGGATTCAGTGAGAATAATAGAATCCAGACAGAATCTGGGATTCGGCGGAGGAAATATGCTTGGGGCCAATTCGGCTAATGGCGAGTATCTGTGTTTCCTCAACAGTGACGTTGAGCTGACGCAGGATTGCGTCACACCTTTGATTGAGTATCTGAGAACCCATTCAGACGCAGGATGTATCACTCCACAGCAGTATGGCTCCGATGGACAGATGGTGAGTTCTTTCAATCATGACCTTGGCTTACTGCCTTCAATAATCAACAGGTCTTTGCTGGAAAAGCTGGCTCCCAAGAGATTTCCTTCACGCAAACGTCTCTATGATGCTCCCTTCAAGGCACATCACATAAACGGCTGCTTCCTGCTTATGCCGTCGGCCCTGTTTTGGGAATGCGGAGGGTTCGATATGAATATCTTCCTATATTCTGAGGAGTATGACCTGGCCATGCGCCTTCTTAAGCTGGGCCGTTATTGCGTGGTTGATCCGCGCTGGTCATTCATACATCACCAAGGTAAAAGCGTTTCCGGTTCAAGGAGTCTGACCCGCCGTGAGGGGTATATATCAGCCGTTTATGCATTCAGGAAGTATCATAATGGTTTTCATACCTTCCTGTACAGGTTAGTGCATATCATTAAACTGCTTCCCAAGGTAAAGCTGTGGTATATACTGCCTGTGCTGTTCAGCGGCTCTCCAATGAGCCTCTCCATGCGTCACAAATCATTTGTCGGCTGACAGCTTAGCGTAGATGTCAGTTATTTTCCGGTAGAAAACACCGTATGACAGATTGGTCTGGAACCATTCTGCAGCTTCCTTACCTATTGTCCCTGCTACATTGGAATCCGTTGCCTTGATGATGGCCTCTGCCAGTTTCTGCGCATCGCCGGGCGGAACCAGTATGCCGGTCTGGCCTGACTGTATGAATTCAGCCTGACCGCCGTTGTCTGTTGCTATTAAGCATTTGCCTTGAGACATATATTCCATGCAAGAGAGCGGGCAGGCTTCAGGTACTATTGATGGTAATACTCCTATGTCTGTTTGCCTTATGTATTCAGTAATGTTGTTCCTGAATCCTGCTAAACGGACTCTTGATGAAATGCCGGCGTTGTCAATCATCTCCTGAAGGTGATCATGGTAATCCTTGGAGCCTGTGCCGAAAAGCAGAAGATAGAGATTGTCATCCTTAATGGTCTGGAAGGCATCAACCAATGTGTCAAGCCCTTTCTCCTGCTCAATCCTTCCGTGGAACATTATGATCTTTGAGTCAGCATTGATTCCAAACTCTTTACGGATGTCAATATCGGGAAGGCTATCGGGCGTAATTATGCTGTTGTGGATTACAGAACTTTTATCTCCTATGCCGTCAGGTGCTGTGCTAAGGAACCTGTCGCGTGCCAGCGCTGATACAAATATGATGCAGTCCAGCTGTCTGTAAAGCCATCTGTACAGGCAGCTGTTCTTGCCCGGTTTTACCAGATGTCTTGTCAGAATGATTCTGGCCTTATCATTTCCTGCAATCCTGCGTGCAAAGCAGGCGGTAAAGGCATCCTTGTAGTTATGGACATGAATGATACTGTTGCCGTTGCGGATAATCCTGCTTAACCTGACTGCACTGATAAGGTCTGTAATTCCTCTCAGCGGCATGGAGTAGAGCGGGATGTCAAGTTCGCTGAACCTGTCTGACAGGACTTTATAAGGCTTGTGGATGACGGTTACCTGATGTCCATCGGTTTTAAGGTGGCTGCAAAGGTCATAAACGTATTGCTCGCCGCCACCCCATACTCTGTTTGAAACCAGATGGATTATATTCATTCTTTCAGGTCTTTTACGAACGATCTGTCGTCAACGTACTCCTTGTAAGGGAGGTCATAGTTGAGGTAATAGAAGTTGTGCTGCTTGCGGTGCTCCTCGTCAGGCAGTTTCATGTAATCACCGTAAATAAGCTTCAGATACTCATCGGGCCGCTCCATACCATAAAACTCTCTTCCTTCAAACATGACCGGTGTGGGCTTTCCTACGAACGCTTTGGGTACTATAGCGTGTTTGAAATCAAAAACGCACAGGAACTTTGTGCCGGGATATGAGCCTGAGCGCATGATCCTGCATGCTTTTTTCTGCAGTTTGGCATTTGTGGTCATGGCCTGTACAATTCTGGGAATCCAGGAGCTGGGACCTTTTCCGTGTTTGTACGGATTCCTGTTGCAGAAGTACGCCAGCTTGTTGAGTATCCTGTATCTTATGTGCTTGCATTTGGCCAGGAAATGGCTGTTATATGTCTCATCCAGCGGAAAGACATCAAGGTAAACACCTCCTACTGAGTTGAAATCATATCTCTCTATGATGGTGGTACTGCCGTCTATGAATTTGACATAAGTTCCCGTAAAGTTGTCGCTTTTCTCGATGGAGTTAAGCTCGTATGGCTTTGGTATCCACTCCTCGGCATGCTGTACCAGTATGTCATAGTCTTTACGCGGCATATTTACATCGGCGTCGTCATCCCAGGGGATGAATCCTCCATGCCTTATGGCTCCCAGCATTGTGCCGGCGCACAGATAGTATTGAAGTCCGTGTTCCCTGCAAACCTTGTCAAATGCCGAAAGGATGTCCAGGATCTTGAGTTGAAGGGGGCGTATGTCGTAATTTGCCATAAGAACAGAGTCAGATCATTTGTTTGTATATGTCCATCAGTTTTCCTGCCAGCAGTCTGGGGTGAAAATTGTCCATTGCGTAACTGTATCCTTTCTGCGCAATTGACAGACGCAGTGAATCATCAGAAAGCAGTCTTTTCATCTTATCCGCAATGTCCTCAGGGTTACCGGGATCTGCCATCATCTGGTCAGGGCCGGCAGCTTCAGGCAGGGATGAGACGTTGCTTGTAATAACCGGGCAGCGTGACAGTATGGCCTCCACGACAGGCAAGCCGAATCCTTCATAGAATGACGGGTAAACCATCATGACTGCATTGCGGTACAGGTAACGCAATCCTTCGGTGTATATCTTCTCACTGGTGAAGATTACCAGATTCTCAAGGTTGTGCTCTTGAATGTATCCCATCACTTTATGCTTGTACTCTCGGCCGTCGCCTATGACAATCAGAGGAATCTGTATATCCTTGGGCAGCATTTCCAGGGCTTTCACTATACCCAGAAGGTTCTTGCGGGAGTTGATTGAACCCACATGCAGGATGTACGGCTTCCCTTCAACGTGTTGTCTGAGACTTTCGGGGCAGATGCCCTCATCGTCAGTATAATATAGTTGATTTACAGGCTGATACAAAACGTCAATCCGGTCGGGATCCACTCCGTAGAATCTTATTATATCCTGTTTTGTGGATTCGCTTATGGCAATTATCCTGTCAGCCTTGCTGCATGCACTCTTCCACTTCTGATTGTAGGTAAAGCGGTCAGTGAAGTGATACATATCGGGGAATGTCCTGAACGCCACGTCATGTATGGTTACGACCGATGGCATATCCAATCCTGCGGGCAGCTCATTTGAAAGGCCATGGTAAATGTCAATGGCATCTTTCCTGGCTGACTTGGCTATGCCGAAAGACCTCCACATACTCCCTCTGATGATTCCGTGCGGTTGTACGGTCTTAAAGCAGGATCTTCGGGTATATTGATTGGTTATGTCGTTGTGCCTGATGTTGGGGGTATAGAGAATATACTCGTTGCCGGGGCAGTACTCCGCCAGTATGTCAACAGTAGTGCGGCTGTAGTTTCCCAGTCCCGTGAAATTGTTAAACAGACGTTTTGCGTCAAATCCTATTCTCATACCTCATCTGGTGACCAAACCATTGAACTTGCTCCCAGGATGGCTGCGTCGGACTCCTTAAGCGATGAGTACAGTATCTGGATCTTACCTTTCCAGATCTGCATAAGGTTGTCATCCATGGCCTTTACCATCTCGTCGTGGAAGAACTGGCGTGATTTTGTCAGACCGCCGAAAAGCACTATTGCCTTGGGCGAGCTGAATTTTACGAAATCACCCATGGCGCGGCCAAGAATCCGGCCTGTGTATGCGAATATCTCCTTTGCCATGGCGTCGCCCTGAACGGCGGCATCATAGATGTCTTTAGAAGATATTTTGTCAGGATCCAGCTTGCGCAACAGGCTCTCTCTGCCGTCTTTCTGCAGGAACTCACGTGCCGTGCGGGCTACGCCCATGGCGCTGGCATAGGTTTCCAGGCAGCCTTTGAGCCCGCAGTTGCATTGACGTCCGCCCTGTTCAACGCATACGTGACCCAGCTCACCTGCAAAGCCGTCATGGCCATAAACCAGTCGGCCGTGTGATATGATGCCGCTGCCTACGCCTGTACCCAGGGTTATCATTATGAAATCATCGATGCCGCGGGCTACACCATAAGTGCGCTCGCCTCGGGCGGCGGCATTGGCATCATTGGTGATACGTACGTGCAATCCGGTCGCCTCTTTCAGACGGTCGGCCAGATATACTACTCCTGGCTTGCCGTCGGCTCCGCGTGCCCAACGCAGGTTGGGGGCGTAACGTATCGTGCCGTCCAGACGGTTGGCATTGGGCGCGCCTATACCTATGCCTACGGCAACGCCTCGGTCTGCAGTCTTGCGCACAAGGTCCTTGACGGTACCGGCCAGCAGCTCCAGATACTCGTCAAAGTTGTCTATCAACGACGTGACCACACTCTGGTAGAGTATGGTCCCGTCTTCAGTCACAACTCCGCACTTGGATGATTGACCGCCTATGTCAATACCTATTGCGAGTCTTTGCATTATCTGTTTTCTTACAGTTCGGCTTTGATGCGTGTCCACTTGGCCAGAATGTCGCGGTAGTATTGCTCAAGCTTGTTCCACTCGTAGAAATAGGGATACTCGACACCCTTTGCATCCTTGTAGCACTCAACCGGCAGTTTGGCCTCCTTCTCATCAACCAGGGCTCTTACCAGAATTTTGCCCTTCTTGTCCTTGAAGAATATCAGTTGCAGGTTGCTGGCCATGTGAACTATGTCGTAGTTGACCCACTTGTTGGCAAGGTCTTCAATATCCTTGGGAGAGTAGGCGCAGTCGTTGACCTCCATGAGGCAGAGCAGGGGATAAAGCGCTGTGTCATGTCCGTAACGCAGGTTGGCGCTGGGTGTGCCTGCGGCGATGGCTGCATCGGCCTTGTCCAGGAAATCCTGAAGCAGTGTTGCGTGGCCGTAAGGAACAATGTTGTTGGTCAGGTCGTGATAACCCGAAACAGAGAACCAATAGAGGTTGTTCTGGAGCCAACAGTCATACCATTCCTCGAAAGTGAATACGTCATCCAGGTCAAATCCAAGATATGAATGGCTGCCCATGTTGGCTGCGATGTCATAGATTTTAGTGTACAGATCGTCCGAGCGGTCTGATACTGAAACAGATCCTGATGAGGATGTCCTCTCATATCTGGTTATGAAAGTGGTATCCGTAAACAGGGCGCACATAAGACGCTCGGGGTTGTTGTGCTTGGCGTTGAAAGCGCTGACTGCGGCATTCCTCTCACGGCTGTTCTTGGAACTGTTGATGGCCCTGTCCTCAGAGTTCATATAACCTCTGTCAAAATCGCTGCAGTTGTAGTCGATGTTCATCTGGGGCAGTATGCTTGAGAACTCCATCATGGCAGCCGTCATACTGGCCATAACGCGATGCGATGTGGTTGAACGGGCTACTATCGTGGTCTTCTTGTTGAATATCTCGGGATAGTTGCGTACCATGCGGCGGGCAATTCCGCGATGCTGCTGCTGTCCTACGATTGTGAGGTCACCCAGATGTCCGTCAGCATCCTTTGCCATTATTTCAATACGTCTCAGGACGTCCTTTCCGAAATCCGTGAGAACGCCTTTGTCATCGGCTGCCTTAAGGATTGAATACGGATCGTTATACTGTGGGGTGTTGAGAAGATAACGAGAACCGTGACGGCCGTAGTGACTCATATAGAAAGGCTTGAAACCTTTTGGTGCCTTTGAATATGTTACGCCGGGATCGACGTATTCCAACATACTTCCTCTGAACTTGTAGAGGTTGTCCTTGTTGATGTCTTCTTTCTTGGTGATTTCAGCACACAGTGTCAATGGTAACAAGAGTACCAGGCTGATTAGAAATGATTTCTTCATTTGTTTAGGTCAGTATGATTTGTATTGTTGCAAAAGTAAGGAAAATAGACTAAATTTGCAAGCTACTGCGCAAATTCAAACTAAACAAATATAACAATGAACAGTAAAGAATTGATGAACAAGGCAGCCGATAATATCCGTATCCTGGCTGCATCTATGGTCGAGAAGGCCAAGTCCGGTCACCCCGGCGGTGCCATGGGTGGCGCTGATTTCATTAACGTGCTTTTCAGCGAGTTCCTGGAGTATGATCCCCGCAACATGAAATATGAGGGACGTGACCGTTTCTTCCTGGATCCCGGCCATATGGCTCCCATGCTTTACTCACAGCTTGCTCTTACCGGCAAGTTCTCAATGGAGGAGCTGGCCACTCTGCGTCAGTGGGGCTCACCCGTAACCGGTCACCCCGAACTTGAGGTTGCACGCGGTATCGAGAACACCTCAGGTCCTCTTGGCCAGGGTCATGTATTTGCAGTAGGTGCCGCTATTGCTGAGAAGCATCTGGCAGCCGTACTGGGTGAGGAGGTAATGAACCACAAGATCTACGCCTACATCTCTGACGGTGGTATCCAGGAGGAGATCTCACAGGGCGCCGGCCGTATTGCCGGTACTCTGGGTCTTGACAACCTCATCATGTTCTATGATTCAAACGATATCCAGCTCTCAACTGAGTGCAAGGTAGTTACTGCTGAGGACACAGCTGCCAAGTACCGCGCATGGGGTTGGAATGTATATGAGATAAACGGTAACTGCGTTGACCAGATCCGTGGTGCTCTCACCATGGCTCAGAATGCCAACGGCAAACCGACCCTTATCATCGGTAAGTGCATCATGGGTAAGGGTGCCCTCAAGGCCGACGGTACCAGCTACGAGCGTAACTGCAAGACTCACGGTGCTCCTCTGGGTGGCGATGCTTACATCAACACCATCAAGGCTCTGGGTGGTGATCCCGAGAATCCTTTCCAGATCTTCCCCGAGGTCAAGAAGCTCTATGCTGACCGTGCCAAGGAACTCCGTAAGATCATGGATGCCAAGTATGCCCGCAAGGCTGCCTGGGAAAAGGCAAATCCTGAGAAGGCTGCCCTCCTCAAGGAGTGGTTCAGCGGCAAGGCTCCCAAGATTGACTGGAGCAAGGTTGAGCAGAAGCCCGATGACGCTACACGTTCAGCATCAGCAGCTGTTCTGAGCCAGCTCGCACAGCAGGTTCCCAACATGATCTGCGCCAGCGCTGACCTGAGCAACTCAGATAAGACAGACGGTTTCCTCAAGTATACAACCAACATGGTTAAGGGTGACTTCAGCGGTGCATTCTTCCAGGCTGGCGTAGCAGAGCTTACAATGGCTTGCTGCTGCATCGGTATGGCTCTGCACGGTGGCGTTATCCCCGCTTGCGGTACATTCTTTGTATTCTCAGACTACATGAAGCCCGCCGTACGTATGGCTGCCCTCATGGAGCTCCCCGTTAAGTTCATCTGGACTCACGATGCATTCCGCGTAGGTGAGGACGGTCCTACACACGAGCCCGTTGAGC
>Ga0310690_10001448_pt1 | contig 42075 bp, 25 predicted proteins | sample AusTroGonzalo_MG_2_FD_207661 | JGI IMG/M metagenome (GOLD analysis project Ga0310690, IMG submission 207661) | Bovine rumen microbial communities from tropical cattle in Woodstock, Queensland, Australia - Gonzalo_04 (v2) (version 2) | ecosystem: Host-associated > Mammals > Digestive system >... | reverse complement strand
GCCGCAGCGTGACCCTGCATCCGGCCCTGACAAGCTCGTTCCAGTCGGATGCCAGCGTCTGCCGCTGCTCGAATGTTAGGTATGTACCTGGCACGTGTTGTGTGATATACTTTCTCACGGCGTCCCTTCTTGTGGCTTGGTGTTTTTGTTTAGCAGCTTTCATCATACCACAGATCGCGACGCCTTTGTTGGTTTCGCGCGCGACGCCCCCATGGGGGCGTGCCTTCCTTCGCTTTCCTCTCCGCTTTCGGTCCCTGTCCTTCTTCTTCAGAACCTCCTGCCTCCACTTCGACAGCTTGCCTTTCCAATTTGACCCACGAGATTGTACAACTTTCCCTCATGGAGTTTGCCGTCGCGCCTGCGACGACGCGTCATCTGTCGCTTGAGCATTTCGGCGCGTCAGGCCCGTATGCCCGCCTTGCGGAAGAGTTTGGGTTCACGCCTGAAAACTGTCTGCGCCTCGCCCGCGAGCTGACCTGAAGGGCGGGAAGAAGCTTGCGATTGAGGCAACGTACTGGGGCGATGATCGTGGGCGTGCTTTCGACGTGATCGCCAATGGCGTCGTCTTGAAGACGGTGAAGCTCGACGGCGCGCATCCAGGGAAGTTTTTCTCGGAGACCTATCCGATTCCACCCGCCGCCGCAACGGCGCGTGCCGACGGGAAAATCCGCGTCACATTTGCCGCGACGAACGGCGGTCTTGCAGGCGGAGTCTTTGATGTGCGCCTGATGTCCGTCCTAAAATGACCCATTTGGGTGATGGAAGTTCTGACAAGGTTTTGCTATACTTCTTCGCAAACACAGGGAAAGGAGCATAGAAAAGATGCTGACGTGGATTGACTGGCTTATGATACTCGGCTATTTCGGCGTACTGGCTGGAGTGGTCGTATTCTCGCTGAGACGCAACAAGATAGAGTCGGGCGAAGACCTCTTTCTCGGCGGGCGTTCCGTCGGATGGCTTGCAATCGGCGCATCGATCTTCGCGGCGAATATCGGCTCTGAACACCTGATCGGACTTGCGGGTTCTGGAGCGGCCGCTGGGCTTTCGCAGTCTCACTTGGAGTTCCACTCGTGGGTGCTCATAATGATGAGTTGGGTGTTCCTGCCGTTCTACTACAATTCGGGCGTGTCGACCATGCCCGAGTTTCTTGAGCGGCGATTCGGCGCAAAGGCCAGGTGGATTCTCTCACTTGTCTCGCTTGCCGCGTACGTTCTTACGAAGATTTCCGTCACCGTCTTCGCGGGCGCGCTCTTCTTCGAAGTGATGATGCCAGAAGTGCAGCTTACAATCGGAGGAACGGTCGTTTCCTCGTTCTGGATCGGCGCCGTCGCGACGGTCTTGCTCGCAGGTGTCTATTCGTCCATCGGTGGGCTTTCCGCAGTCGTCTACACCGACCTCGTTCAGACTGGCATAATCCTCGTGGGAACCTTGTCGGTTACCGGTTTTGCGCTTTACCACCTCGGACACTCCGGCGCGGCGCTTCCCGACGGGCAGGTGGCGCAGGGCATCTGCGACGGGTGGCAGGTCCTCAAGGAGACGATCAAGTCGACTGGCAATGCCGAGCAGTTCGGGCTTTGGCACTCGCTCTCGCACAAGGCGTTTCCCTGGCTCGGCGTCGTGGTCGCCTCGGCAACGATCGGCGTCTGGTACTGGTGCACAGACCAGTTCATCATCCAGCGCACGCTTGCTGCGAAGAATATGACGAACGCTCGCCGCGGCGCGATCTGGGGCGGCTTCCTCAAGCTTGCGCCTGTGTTCCTCTTCCTCGTTCCCGGTATGCTTGGTTTCGCTCTTCACCATAATCAGGTCACAATCGGCGGATCGGTCTTCGCGATCCCGATGAAGACTCTTGCTGACGGCACGCAGTCGATCAATGGCGACACCGTGTTCCCGACGCTTGTGCAAGCGCTTCTCCCGGTTGGTTTCCGCGGGATTGTCGTCGCGGGAATGATCGCGGCGCTTATGAGCTCGCTTGCATCGCTCTTCAATTCCGTCTCGACGCTGTTTACGGTTGACGTATACCAAAAGCTCAAGCCAGAGACTTCGCAGAAGAAGCTCGTCGTAATCGGGCGCACTACGACCATTGTGATGACGGCGCTCGGACTTCTGTGGCTCCCGATCATGAAGGCGATTTCCGGCGGCGGCCTCTATCTGTACATCCAGTCGGTGCAGGCATTCCTCGCGCCGCCAATCGTCGCAGTGTTTCTCACGGGGCTTCTCTGGAAGCGCATGAACCTTCGCGGTGCGTGCTGGGGTCTAGGGCTTGGGTTCGTTCTCGGCATGGCGAAGCTCGGCGCAAACGCGATCTGGGGCTCGCCGACGGAAGCCGCGTTCATCCAGGACTTCTACTTTTCTGGGATACTGCTTGTCACGTCGTTCATCATCGTTATCGTCGCGTCGCTCACCGCGCCTGCGCCAGACTACGAGCACCTCAACGGGCTCAACTTCAGCTGCCTCTCGCCAGAGTACAAAAAGGCGAACCGCGAGAGTTGGAACTGGATCGACGTCGTGGCGTCCATCGTCGTCGTCGGCTGCGTGATCGCCGCCTACGCGTACTTCTGGACATGGCTCAACTAAGGTCATGATTATTTTAACGCAGAGACGCAGAGGCGCAGAGGAGCAGAGCGTATTGTATGTGGGGCATGGCCCCACACCCCTAAACAACTCTGCCTCTCTGCCTCTCTGCTACTCTGCGTTAAAAAACTTCTCAACCTCGAACATTTAACAACTCAAAAAGGAGAAACTATGATTAATCAGCCCAAGGTCAAACTCGCCGTCGTTGGCGTCAGCCGCGACTGCTTCCCCGCCACTCTCACCAAGAAGCGCGTTGCCGCCGTGATGGCGGAGGCGAAGAAGGCCAAGCTCGCCGTCGTCGACTGCCCGGTAACGATCGAGAACGAGATCGACGCTATGAAGGCGCTCGAGTGGGCGCGCCAGGAAGGCGTCAACGCGTGCTGCATGTTCCTCGGCAACTTCGGCCCCGAAGGTCCGACAACCATGTTCGTCCAGAAGTTCGGCGGCCCCACGATGGTTCTCGCCGCGAAGGAGGAGAACAGAGCAGTCCTCAAGTCTGACCGCGGCGATGCCTTGTGCGGCGTCCTCAACTTCAGCTACAACGTCGGGCTTAGGCGCCTCAAGGTCTATATCCCCGAGTATCCCGTCGTCGACGCGAAGGGCGCCGTCAAGGAACTCAAGGACTTCACCGACATCGCCCGCGTCGTCCTCGGCATCAAGAACCTCAAGGTGTTCGGCTTTGGCCCTCGTCCCTACGACTTCCTCGCGTGCAATGCGCCGATACAGCCGCTCTTCGACCTCGGCGTCAACGTTCAGGAGAACTCCGAGCTCGACCTCTTCGAGCACTTCCACAAGATGGCGTCGAGGAAAGCCGAGATCGACGCCATCGCGAAGGACATGAAGAAGGAACTTGGCTCCAAGTGCCCGTACCCTGATCTCCTGCCGCAGCTCGCGCAGTTCGAGCTTGCGCTTATGGACTGGTACGAGCGCGAGCGCGGCGCGTCCGAGTTCGCTGTCTTCGCCAACAAGTGCTGGCCGGCGTTCCAGACGAGCTTCCATTTTGTCCCGTGCTACGTCAACTCCCGACTCACCGGCCGCGGCATTCCCGTCGCGTGCGAAGTCGACCTCTACGGCGCGGTTTCCGAATACATGGTCGAGTGTGCGACTGAAAAGCCGGCGACGCTTCTCGACGTCAACAACTCGGTTCCGGACGACATTCTCCCTAAGGGCATCAAGCTCGCCGGCGCCGAGAAGCGCGATCTCTACATGGGCTTCCACTGCGGCAACACCTGCATGAGCTGCCTCAAGAAGCCGTCGATGAAGTACCAGCTCATCATGAACCGCGGACTCGAGGGCGGCGGCAAGCCCGTCATCTCGCGCGGTACGATGGAAGGGCAGCTCAAGCCGGGCGCGGCGACGATGTTCCGCCTCCAGTCGAACAGCGACTCGAAGCTCGTCTCCTACATCGCGGAGGGCTCGTTCCTCGACGTGAATCCCTGTTCCTTCGGATCGATTGGCGTCGCCGCGATTCCGGGCTTTGCGAGGTTCTACCGCCACGTCCTCATCCAGAAGCGTTTCCCGCACCACGGCGCCTACGGCTTCGCCCATGCGGGCAAGGTGCTCTTCGAGGCGCTGAAGCTTCTTGGCGTCGACGACATCAACACGCCGAAGCCCGCGGGTGAGCTTTATCCTGGCGAGAATCCCTTCGCGGTCTAAGGCCATGAGGGGCTATCCCCGCTGGTTGCCTTTGCTTGCAATGTGAACAACACGAAAATCTCAAAGTTATCAAAAATGAGGGCAAAAATATGGTACAATACACACAACAAATAGTTTGCTGTGAAACGCAGAGACAAATTTTTTGATAAATATTTTGGAAAGTAAAAGAGGGAAGCATATGGACGTACACATGAGCGAACTTCTGCAGGCCACCATCGACGAGGGTGGCTCCGACCTCCACATCCGCGCGTACATGCCGCCCGAGCTGCGCGTGCACGGCGAGCTGTGCCCGCTGTCGGAGGAGGCGCTCACGGAGGAGGACGCCTACAACCTCGTCAAGGAGATCTCGACCGACGAGCAGATGGACGAGGTCGAGAAGAACGGCGGCGCCGACTTCGCCCTCGCCCACCCCGACGGGACGCGCTTCCGCGTGTCGGTCTTCAAGGAGAGGAAGCGCTACGGCGCCGTCCTCCGCCAGATCCCCTCGACGCTCCTCACGCTCGAGCAGATCGGCATCCCGTCCACGGTGCGCGAGCTTCTCTTCAAGCCGCGCGGGCTCATCCTCGTCACCGGACCCACCGGCTCGGGCAAGTCGACGACGCTCGCCTCGATGCTCAACGTCATCAACCACGAGCGCGGCGTGCACATCATCACCATCGAGGACCCGATCGAATTCTACCACACGTCCGCGAAGTCGCTCATCACCCAGCGCGAAGTCGGAGACGACGTGCCGAGCTTCGCGGAGGCGATCCGCCGCGCGCTCCGCCAGGACCCCGACGTGATCCTCGTCGGCGAAATGCGCGACCTCGAGACGATCGCGGCCGCCATCACCGCCGCCGAAACGGGCCACCTCGTCTTCGGGACCCTGCACACGACCGGCGCGGCCGAGACCATCGACCGAATCGTCGACGCGTTCCCGACGAACCAGCAGGAGCAGGTCCGCACGCAGCTCGCCGCGGGCCTCCAGGCCGTCATCTCGCAGATCCTCCTGCCGAAGCTCGACGAGAACGGCGAGGTGCACGGGCGCGTCGCGGCGTTCGAGATCATGACGTCGACGGACGCGATCCGCTCGCGCATCCGCGACAACAAGACGAACATGATCAAGTCCGACCTCCAGACCGGCGCGAAGTTCGGCATGATGACGCTCGACGCGTCGCTCACCAACCTCTACAAGGAGGGGCTCATCTCCTACGAGGAGCTCATCACCAAGTCGCAGGACCCGGACAGCGTCGTCGCAAAGCTCAAGGAGGAGATGGTGTAGCCTCGCATGGGCAGGCTTTTCATAGTCGACATGATGCCCTTCCTCTACAAGGGCCACTTCGTGTTCCTCCGCAGCCCGCGGATGACGTCGACGGGCATCAACACGTCCGCGCTCCTTGGGCTTGCCTCCGGCCTGCAGTCGATCCTGAAGCGCGAGCGCCCCACGCACGCGGTCCTCGCGATGGATCCCGGCGGGCCGACCTTCCGCCACAGGGCGTACCCTCCCTACAAGGCGCAGCGCGAGAAGATGCCGGAGGACCTCGCGGCGTCCATCCCCTACGCCCTCGAGCTCGCCGAGGCGCTGAGGATCCCCGTGGTGCGCGTCGAGGGCTTCGAGGCCGACGACGTGATGGGCACGCTTGCCGTGAAGGGCGCTGCGGCGGGCTTCGACGTGTACATGGCGACGCCCGACAAGGACGCCGCGCAGCTCGTGCGCCCCGGGGTCAGGCTCTACCGCCCCGCCCGCGCGGGCGACACGGCCGAGATCTACGACGAGGCGAAGGTCTGCGGTCGCTGGGGCCTGAGGGACCCGCGCCAGATGATCGACTATCTCGCGCTCGCCGGCGACTCGTCCGACAACATCCCCGGGATCCGCGGCGTGGGCGAGAAGACGGCGGCGGAGCTGCTTTCGAGGTTCGGCGACGTGGAGACGATCCTCGCGAACGCCGCGTCGCTGAAGGGCAAGCTGGCCGAGAAGGTCGCCGCGGGGCGGGAGGACGCGACGGTCTCGAAGTTCCTCGCCACGATCCGCACGGACGTCCCGATCGAGCCCGACTGGGAGGCCTACCGCCTCGACGGCCCCGACCGCGCGAAGCTCGCCGCGGCGTGCGCCAAGTTCGAGCTGAACCGCCTCGCGCGGGACCTGCTCGGGGAGGGGGCGGCAGACGCCGAAGGCGCCCCGCTGCCGTCCATAGCCGACGTGCCGCACGACTACCGGCATGTGACGACGGAAGGCGAGGCGTCCGCGCTCCTTGCGGAGCTGATGAAGCGCGGGCGCGTCGCGTTCGACACCGAGACGGCGCCGCGCGAGCCGGGGATGAGCGCGACGGACGCCAAGACGTGCCGGCTCCTCGGCTTCTCGCTCTGCGCCGAGCCGGGGAGGGCGTGGTACGTCGACGCAGGTCTCGTCGACATCTTCCGCCCGCTCTTCGCGGACCCCTCGAAGACGCTCGTCGGGCACAACGTCAAGTTCGACCGCGCGGTCCTGCACCGGTACGGAATCGGCTTCGCCTCGACGCCGCACGACACGATGCTCGCGCACTACTGCCTCGACGCGGCGGCGCGGCACGGGCTCAAGGAGCTCTCGGAGCAGCTGCTCGGCTACAGGATGATCCGGTTCGAGGACGTGGCCGGCGCGCAGGAGCGCGGCAAGCCCGAGCCGACGCTGGAGGGGAAGGACCCCGCGCTTGTCGCGGACTACGCGGCGGAGGACGCGGACATGACGCTGCGGCTCGAGGATGCGCTCAGGCCGCGGGCGCCCGCCGCCCCGCCGCCGCTCCCGAACGCGCTCGCCGACGTCGAGGAGCCGCTCGTGAAGATACTCCTCGACATGGAGCGGGAGGGCGTGAGGGTCGACGTCGAGGCGCTCAGGGCGTACGGGCGCGAGCTCGACCGCGAGGTGCTGGACATCAAGCGGGCGATCCTCTCCCATTCGGGCCCCGACTTCAACCCCGACAGCCCCAAGCAGCTCGGAGACCTCCTCTTCGGGACGTTCGGGCTCCAGGGCGGCAAGAAGACCGCGACGGGCCACTACTCGACGGACGAGAAGACGCTTTCGAAGCTCGCGGGCGCGCATCCGATCATCCCGCTCGTGCTCGAGTACCGCGCCTGCACGAAGCTGAAGTCCACGTACGTCGACAAGCTCCCGGCGCTCATCGACGGCAACGGACGCGTCCACACGACGTATGCGCAGGCGTTCACGGAGACGGGCCGCCTCAGCTCGTCCGACCCCAACCTCCAGAACATCCCGATCCGCACCGAACGCGGCAAGCTCATAAGGAAGGCGTTCGTCGCGCGGGACGGCGGGCACGTGCTGGTCTCGGCGGACTACTCGCAGATCGAGCTCAGGATCATGGCCGCGATGTCCGGCGACAAGGCGATGCTCGACGCGTTCAGGCGCGGCGAGGACATCCACCGCGAAACCGCCTCCCGCGTCTACGACGTGATGCCGGCGTTCGTGACGCCGGAGCAGCGCGCGAAGTGCAAGATGGTGAACTTCGGCATCATCTACGGAATCTCCGCGTTCGGCCTCTCGCAGCGGCTGAAGGTCCCGCGCAAGGAGGCGTCGGACCTGATCGAGGCGTACTTCAGGCTCTATCCGAAGGTGAGGGACTACATGGAGTCCGCCGTCGCGAAGGCGCGAGAGAGGGGGTATGCCGAGACGGTCCTCGGGCGCCGGCGGACGCTTCGCGACATCAATTCGCGGAACGCGACGGCGCGGCAGGCGGCGGAGCGCGACGCGATGAACACGCCGATCCAGGGGTCGGCCGCGGACCTCATCAAGGTGGCGATGGTGAAGGTCGACCGCGCGATCCGGTCGGAGGGGCTTCGCGCGAAGATGGTCCTGCAGATACACGACGAGCTGGTCTTCGACGTCCCGCGCGACGAGGCGGAGAGGCTGAAGGGGATCGTGGCCCGCGAAATGACGACCGCGCTCGACTTCGGCGTCCCGCTCGAGGTCGGCATCGGGGTCGGCGACAACTGGCTCGAGGCGCACTAGGCCGGCGAACGCCCCCTCGGGACGCGGCGCCCCTTCCGCGCCAACCGCCGTTCGGCGCGGCCCCGGCCGTGCCGCGCCCGGTTGACTGCGGCGGCAGTCCGCATGGACGGCCGATTTTTGGTATAATACAAATCCAAATCGTGCGGCGACGGCGTGGTGTTCGCCCTGCCTCGCGGACAGGAGACAAGACATATGGGCAATTTCTACAGGGACAACAAGGACATCGAGAACGTCATCGACGCGCTCGACCTGACCGAGGTCGCGACGCTCCTCGAGGAGGACTTCAAGTTCGCGAAGGAATACGACTTCGCGCCGAAGGACGCGGCGGACGCGATCGACAACTACAAGCGCGCGATCGACCTCTGCGGCGACATCATGGCGAACCGCATCGCCCCGCTCGCGGAGGAGACCGACCTCGTCGGCAACACGCTGAACGAGGACGGATCCGTCACCCGCGCGCCGGGAATGAAGCTCGCGATCGAGCTCTTCGGGAAGACCGGCCTCATGGGCGTGACGATTCCCTACTACCTGGGCGGACTCAACATGCCCTGCACCGTGCTCACCGCCTGCAACGACATCGTCAGCCGCGGCGACGCGGGGCTCATGAACCTCTTCGGGCTCCAGGGCATCGCCGAGACGATCAACTGGTTCGCCGACGAGGACATCAAGAAGCAGTACGTCCCGCGCCTCGTGAGCGGCGAGTGGACCGGCGCGATGGTCCTCACCGAGCCCGACGCGGGCAGCGACCTCCAGTCCGTCAAGACCTCGGCCTACCAGGACAAGGACGGCGTCTGGCGCGTCAACGGCGTGAAGCGCTTCATCACCAACGGCTGCGGCGAGGTCCTGCTCGTCCTCGCCCGCACGGAGCCCGAGTTCAGCGACGGACGCGGCCTCAGCTGCCTCCTCGTCGAGAAGGGCCCGTGGGTCAAGGTGCGCCGTCTCGAGAACAAGCTCGGCATCCACGGCTCGCCCACGTGCGAGATGGTCTTCACCGAGGCGCCGGCGAAGCTGATCGGCCTCAGGAAGCGCGGACTCATCACCTACGTCATGGCGCTCATGAACGGCGCGCGCATGGGCATCGCCGCGCAGGGCACGGGCATCGGCGAGGCCGCCTACCGCGCGGCGCGCGACTACGCCGCGTCCCGCAGGCAGTTCGGCGTCACGATCGACACGTTCCCGGCTCTCCGCGAGCTGATGTCGACGATGTCCGTCGAGCTCCAGGCGTCACGCGCGCTCACCTACTACGCCGCGAAGAACGTCGACCTCGAGACGGGCCTCGGCCGCAGGTTCGAGACGCTGAAGGGCTCGCCCGAGGCGCCGGCCGTGCGCGCGCGCCTCAAGAAGGTCGCCGCGTTCAACAAGATGCTGACGCCGATGGCGAAGTACTACGGCTCCGAGATGTCCATGCGCAACGCGCAGGGCGCGATCGCCGTCCTCGGCGGCTCGGGCTTCATGAAGGACTATCCGTGCGAGCGGTACCTGCGCGACAGCCGCATCACGACGATCTACGAGGGAACCTCGCAGCTCCAGGTCGTGGCCGCGATCGCGGGCGTCACGGGCGGACTCGTCCACGACGTCGTCGCCGACATCCTCGGCAAGGAGGACTGGCACGCCGAGCATCCGCGCATGACGAAGCTCCTCAAGGCCCTCGACGAGGCGGTCGAGTACGTGAAGGGACGCGAGGACGCGAAGACGTACCACGACCTTTCCGCCCGGAAGCTCGTCGACGCGGGCATCGCGCTCGTCGTCACCGCGCTTTTCGTCAGGCTCGCGGAGAAGTACGAGCACAAGAACGCCGCGCTCATGTTCTGGCTGAACGTCGAGTTCCCGCGCGTCCACGCCGAACTTGCGAAGGTGATGTCGGGCTACGTCGGCTCGACCGCCGAGTTCGAGACGCTCGCGCCCGCCGTTCCCGCCGAGGACTGATGTGGCTCGGCTGGATACTCGCCTCGTGCGTCGTCCTTAGCCTCTACGACCTCTGCAAGAAGGCGTCCGTCCGCGACAACGCCGTGTTTCCGACGCTTCTCGGGAGCACGGCTTCCGGATGGCTCGCGGCGACGGCGTTCCTCCTCGTCCGCGGCGGATTTGCCGCGGCGCTTGACATCCCGCGTGCGCACGTCGCGCTCCTTCTCCTGAAGAGCTGCATCGTCGGAGCGAGCTGGACGGCGACGTACATGGCGCTCCGGACGCTTCCGATCACCTGCGCCGCGCCGATCCGCGCGACGGGGCCCCTGTGGACGCTCCTTGGCGCGGTCGTCCTCTTCGCCGAGGTGCCGACGCCGCTCCAGGCGGCCGGCATGGCGGCCGTCGTGCTGGGCTGCGTCGCCTTTTCGCGTTCCGCCGCCAGGGAGGGCGTCGACTTCCGGAGCGACCGTGCGGTCTGGCTTGCGTTCCTCGGAACCGTGCTCGGCAGCTGCTCGGCGCTCTACGACAAGCACCTCCTGAAAGGGCTCGGGATCCCGGCGGCGACGGTGCTCTGGTGGTTTCTGGGCGGAATGTGCGCGATCTATGCGGTGGCGGCGGCTTTGCCACATCGAAAGACGACCTTTTCGTGGCGGTGGACGATCCCGCTCGTCGGCGTTCTCCTCGCGGCCAGCGACGCGTGCTACTTCAACGCCGTCTCCTCGCCGGAGGCGCGCATCTCCGTCCTCAGCATGGTCCGCCGCGCAAGCGTCGTCCTCACGTTCTTCCTCGGCGGCGCGGTCTTCCACGAGACGAACCTCCGGCGGAAGGCGCTCGCGCTCGCGGCGATCCTCGCCGGCGTCGCCGTCCTCTGCCTCGCGGCGCGGGGCTGACTCCCGCCGCCGTGTCCGGCCGGCGGCCCGCCGCGCAAAGTGCCGGCGGGGGGTGCGACGGGAGGTGAACAAAGGGCGTCGATATGGTATAATATCGGGGCCGTCGCATGGAAGGTCTGCCGGCGGCGTTTCGTGAAACCGTTCAAATCGAAGGAGCTGGGATGAGGGAATTCGCACTGCTGGCGGGAACCATCGCCTGCGGCGTCTGCGTCGCCGAGGTCAACGACTGGGAGAATCCCGCGGTCAACTCGATCAACCGCCTTCCCGCTCGCACGTACGCGATGCCGCTGGCGGACGAGCGGGCGGCGCTTTCCGACGCGCTCGAGCCCGAGACGCCCTACAGGATGTCGCTCGACGGCGACTGGAAGTTCCACTGGGTCGGCGACTCCGCGCGGCGCCCGCTCGACTTCTGGAAGGCGGACTTCGACGACGCCGACTGGGCGACGATCGACGTGCCGAGCTGCGTCGAGATGCGCGGCTACGGCGTTCCGATCTACACGAACGTCCGCTATCCGCACAGGAACGCGTCGAATCCGGCGGAAAAGGACTTCGCGAAGATACTCGACCGCGACGCGGGGACGCCCGACTTCAATCCTGTCTCGAGCTACCGCCGCACGTTCGCCGTGCCCGATTCGTGGAAGGGCCGAAGGGTGATTCTCCGCTTCGAGGGCGTGGGGTCTGCGTTCTACGTCTGGGTGAACGGGAAGAAGGTCGGCTATGCCGAGGACTCCAAGCTGCCGAGCGAGTTCGACGTCACCGAGTTCCTCAATGCGCCAGGCACCAGCGCCGAAGGCGCGAAGGCGCCAAGCACCAATGCGCTCGCCGTCCAGGTGTTCAAGTGGTGCGACGGCAGCTATCTCGAGGACCAGGACATGTTCCGCTTCTCGGGCATCTTCCGCGGCGTCTCGCTCTGGTCGATGCCGAAGGACGGCATCTGGGACTTCAAGGTCGGTGCAAGGTGCACTGTGGAAAGCGGGAAGTGCAAGGAGGCTTCCCTTTCGGTGGAAGGCATTGACGGCGAGTGGGCTGCAACGCTTTACGACGCAGACAAGAAAGTCGTCGCGCAGCTTTCGGGCAAATCAAGCAGTCAGGCAATCAAGCAGTCCGACATTCGCCTGTGGAGCGCCGAGGACCCCTATCTCTACACGCTCGTCGTGAAGAAGGGCGGCGACATCCGCGCGAAGAAGGTCGGCTTCAAGGAGCAGAAGGTCGTCGGCAACACGTTCCTCGTGAACGGCATGCCGGTGAAGCTCAAGGGCGTGAACCGCCACGAGACGAACCCCGAGAACGGACGAACGGTCTCTCTCGAGGACATGGTCAAGGACATCACGCTCTTCAAGCGGTACAACATCAACACGGTCCGCACGTGCCACTATCCCGACCACCGCCTCTGGTACGACCTCTGCGACCGCTACGGAATCTACGTCATCGCCGAGGCGAACGTCGAGGGGCACGAGCCGGGGTACGGCGAGCACGGTATCGGGCTCTTCAAGGAGTGGGACCACACGATCGTCGAGCGCAACGAGCGACAGGCGGTCTTCTACCGCAACAACCCGTCGGTGACGATGTGGTCGATGGGAAACGAGACGGGGCACGGCGACTGCTTCCGCCACGCGATCGCGGCGGTGAAGAGGGCCGATCCGGCGCGTCCCGTCCACTGGGAGCGCGGCAACAAGGACGCGGACGTCGACTCGACGATGTATCCGTCCGTCGAGTGGGTCGAGGAGCGCGGCCGGCTCGGGAACGAGCCGCCCGGCGCGTCCGGCATGGCCGAGAAGTACAAGACTCTTGCCTCGGAGCACAGCGCCGGAAAGCCGTTCATCATGTGCGAGTACGCGCACGCGATGGGCAACGCCGTCGGCAACCTCAAGGAGTACTGGGACGTGATCTACTCCTATCCGGCGCTCATCGGCGGGTGCATCTGGGACTGGGTCGACCAGGCCGTCTGGAAGGACACCGGGCGGATCGTCCCGGCGACCGGGCGGCGCGAGCGCTACCTCGCCTACGGCGGCGACTTCGACGACTTCCCGAACGACGGGCCGTTCTGCTGCAACGGCGTGGTCGACCCGCAGCGCAACGTCTCGCCGAAGCTCGTCGAGGTCGGGCACGTCTACCAGAACCTCGTCGTCGCGCGCAGGGAGGGCGGCCTCTCCCTCGAGAACCGCTTCTGCTTCACGGACGCCTCTTCGTTCGACGGGCGCTGGACGCTCCTTGCGGACGGCGAGGCGGTCGCCTCGGGCGCGTTCGAGGTGCCGTCCGTCGCGCCGCTCTCGACGGCCGGGCTCAAGGTTCCCGCTCTCGACGCGGCGCTCGCGACCGTCGGAAAGGACAGGGAGGTGTTCGCCAACTTCGAGTTCGCGACGAAATCCGACGCGCCCTGGGCGCCGAAGGGCTGGTGCGTCGCGCGCGACCAGGTCCTCCTGAACGAGAGGGCCGCCGCGGCGCCGGAGGCGGACGGGGACGCGCCGTTCGGCGTGGACGAGGAGGGCGACGACGTGACGGTCGAGCGCGGAAGGACCTACGCCGTCTTCAGCCGCCGGACCGGCACGCTCAAGCTCCTGGTCATGAGGGGCGCGACGGTCCTCTCTGACGTCGACGGGCTCAGCGCGGGTCCGCGCCTCACGTGCGCGCGCGCCTTCACCGACAACGACCGCTGGATGTACCAGGGCGGGTCCTGGAAGGAGGACCGCACGAAGGGCTTCGAGGCCTCCGGGCTGACGCAGCTCGGCTACCATCCGGGCAGGATCTCCGTCGACGGAAACGTCGTGAAGACGAAGGTGTCGGTCGACGGGGCGAAGGGCGCCGGGTTCCTCCACGAGTGCGAGTGGACGTTTGCGTCGGACGGGTCCGTCTCGCTCAGGAACAGGGTCACGCCGTTCGGGCGCATGCCCGAGGCGCTGCCCCGCCTGGGGCTCTCCGTGACGCTCGACCGCGCCCTCGAGGGCATGAAGTGGTATGGACGCGGCCCGTGGGAGAACTACGTCGACCGCAGTACGGCGAGCTTCGTCGGCATCTGGGAGTCGACCGTCGCCGACCAGTTCGTCCCCTACGTGCGTCCTCAGGACTGCGGCATGAAGTGCGACGTCCGCTGGGTCGAGTTCGCCGACCGGCACGGGCGCGGCGTGCGGTTCTCGGCCGACGTCCCGCTCTTCGTCCAGGCGCTCCACTACGGATGGGAGGACCTCCACTTCGCGCGTCACGTGAACGGACAGAAGCGCTTCCGCGCGGTGCCCGTCCCGCGCGAGGAGGTTCTCGTGAACCTCGACGTCCGGCAGACCGGCCTCGGCGGCGCGAGCTGCGGCCCCGCCCCGATGCGGAAGTACCGCTTCAGCCCGGACGAGCCCGTCGAGTGGACGCTGAAGATCGAGCGCACGGGCAGGTAGGCCGGACATGACAGAGGCGATAGCGGCACATCTCGATTCGATCGCGGCGCTGGCGCCGACGTGGGGCCTGCTCTTCGTGTTCGTCTTCATGGCGGTGGAGTCCAGCTTCATCCCGTTCCCGAGCGAGGTCGTGATGGTGCCGGCGGGCTTTCTCGCCGCGCGCGGCGAGCTCGGGCTTGCGCCGCCTGCGGCGCTCGCCGCGGCGCTCGCCGCCGGCGTCGTCGGGTCGCTTGCGGGCGCGTTCGCCAACTACTTTCTCGCGCTACGCGTCGGGCGTCCCTTCCTCGAGAGGTACGGGCGCTACTTCTTCGTGAAGCCCGAGCCGCTTGCGCGCGCCTGCGAGGTCTTCAACCGCTATGGCGCGTCGGCGACGTTCGTCTGCCGGCTCGTCCCGGTGATCCGCCAGCTCATCTCGATTCCCGCGGGCATCGCGCGCATGCCGCTCGGGCGCTTTGCGCTCTTCACCTCCCTCGGCGCGGGGATCTGGACGGCGATTCTCGCCGCCATCGGCTATGCGATCGGACGCTCGACGGCCGACATCGGCTATCTTGAGCTCTGCCAGAGGGGAAAGGCGGCGGCCGCGGCGAACCTGCCCTGGGTCATCTGCGGCGCGCTTGCCCTGGTCGCGCTCTACTGGCTTGCATCGAAACTCGTCATGGGGAAGGAACGAAAGAAATGAAGACAGCCCTTGCGGCCCTTGCGGCCCTCCTGCTGGCCGGCGCGGCCGACTGCGCCGAATCGAAGACCGTCACGCGCGACGGGCGGACGGTCGAGTTCGTCGAATGCCCGAAGTGCGAGATGCGTGCGCGCTTCGCCGCCGACGCGAAGTCCGCGACGATCAACGTCTCGCGCCTCAGGGACGGGAATCCCGACAAGCACCGCTATTCGCGCCTGCGCACGATGATGCTCGAGCGCGTGTTCAAGGTCATGGAGACCGCGGCGGCCGCGGCGGAGCAGCCGTTCTGGGGCGAGGGGCTCGTCAGGACCTGGCGGACGAGGGGGCTCCCGGCCTACGTCGTCCAGCGGGAGGACAGGTTCGTCGTGCTCGTCAAGGACGTCGGCGAGCCGGGCGGCAAGGTGCGCGAGGTCGCGCTCTACAACATGTCGGACGCCGCGCGCGAGTTCCACGTCACCTTCGCCTCGCTCGACCTCGGCGGGAAGGTGCTCGTCCTCGACCTGACGGAGCGCGCGATCCCCGAGGACTTCGCCTCGGAAATCGCCGTCCGCGTCCCGCCGAAGAGCGCGAAGATCTACCGGCTCTCCGCCGAGAGCCGCGTCGAGCGCTCCCTCTTCAGCGTCGCGAGCGCGTCCGTTCGCGAGCCAGGGCAGATCGTCTGGAAGGACGTCACGATCGTGAACGGCGGACGCCGGACGGTCGAGTTCACCTGCGACGTCAAGGAGGACACGGCGTTTTTCGTGACGATCGGCCCGTCGAAGCCCGCGCACGTCAGCGTGCGCGCGCTGGAGGGCATGGCGTCGCTCGCCATCGGCGAGGTGCTCGTGACGAAGGGCGTGCACGACATCCGCGCCTACGCGCCCGAGGGCGAGGCCCTGCCCACGATCAAGGAAGTGCGGATGTACCGGTGACGCTTCTGAAGGTCGAGCATCTCCGGATCGCCTTCCGGCTCGAGGGCGCGGTCTCCGTTCCCGTCCGGGACGTCTCGTTCGAGGTCCCGGCCAACGGGCGCGTCGCGCTCGTCGGCGAGTCGGGGTGCGGAAAGTCGCTCACCGCGCTGGCCGTCGGCGGGCTTGTCGACCGCGCCGAGGTCTCGGGCGTCGTCTCCGGCTCGCCGCGCATCGCCTATGTCTTCCAGAACCCGATGCAGTCGCTCAACCCCGTCATGCGGGTCGGCAGGCAGGTCGGCGAGGGCCTGCGCGGCGCCGCGCGCCGCGACGCCGACGCTCGCGTCGCGGCGCTCCTCGAGTCCGTCGGCCTTCCGCGCGGGACGGCTCGCAGGTTCCCCTGCGAGCTCTCGGGCGGGCAGCAGCAGCGCGTGATGATCGCGATGGCGCTTGCGCAGGACCCCGACCTTCTCATCGCCGACGAGCCGACGACGGCGCTCGACGTGACGACGCAGAAGGAGGTCCTCGACCTCGTGAACCGCGTCGCGGACGAGCGGCGGACCGCCGTGCTGCTCATCACGCACAACCTCGGCCTCGTCGCGCAGTACTCGTCGTACGTCTACGTGATGTACGCGGGCGAGATCGTCGAGCGGGGAAGCGTCCCCGTCGTCCTTGGCGGGCCGATCCACCCCTATACGCGCGGTCTCCTCGCCGCGGTTCCCCGGCTCGACCTTCCGAAGGACTCCCCGCTCGTCGGAATCCCCGGCACCGTCCCCCCGCCGACCGCCTGGCCGAGCGGGTGCGCGTTCCATCCCCGGTGCCCCGACGCGACCGCGTCCTGTTCGCGCGAGATTTCCAAATCTTGTGCCTCGGCGCTTCGCTGAGGGCAAGGGGATGTGGTCGGTATCGGGATTTCTCGCCGACCCCGACACTATGGGTAGTGGTTGAAATAACAAAAAAACACAATTTCCCACTTGCGGGACACAACAAATATTGGTATAGTATAGGCAAAAGCACAAGGGATAGTATCTCGCGTGCGTCACTAGTGAAAAAACAAAGGATCAAAAAAATGGCTAAGAAAGTTCCCGCCACCAAGTCCGAGATCATGGCCGCCATCGCTGAGGCCGCTGGCATCAGCAAGAAGCAGGCCGTTGCCGCGTACGACGAGCTCCTCAAGATCGCCTACGCCGGCGCGAAGGGCCCGAAGGGCATCATGCTCCCCGGCCTCGGCAAGATGCTCAAGGCGAAGAGCAAGGCTCGCACGGGCCGCAATCCCGCGACCGGCGAGACGATCAAGATCCCCGCCCGCACGAAGGCGAAGTTCCGCCTCTGCAAGGCCGCGAAGGACGCCGTCCTCGCCTAAGGAAAAGCATTTCAAAATGCTTTGCAGACGCGGGTTCGGCTGGACCCGCGTTTGTTTTTCGGCATGGTCCGGCGTTCGCCCGCCGGCTGGAAGAGCGAGAGATGGTCAAGTCAGGAATCACGAGGGACGAGCTGATCGCCTGGGGGGGCGCCGAAGTGTTCAACCAGGCGCTGGCGATCGTCAATTCGGGCGACGTCGTCGAAGCCGTCTACGACGACGCGGCGCTCGAGGTCAGCGGAAAGATCGAGCAGCCGAGCGGATGGGCGATGCCGCTCTCGTTCAAGCTGAAGGCCGGCGGGCGCATCGAGTCGCGCTGTCCCTGCGACACGAACCGGCGCTACGGGATGGTCTGCCCCCATGTCGTTGCGATCGGGATCGCCGTGTGGGTGAAGGAGTCGGACGAGATCGAGTCCGCGCGCCGCGCGCCGGACGCGTCCGCGCACGAGGAGGAGTCCCACGAGGAGGACGAGGGGTCGTTCATCCCCGTCGAGATGGCGCCGCGCATCTACGCGATGGTCGCGGGCTCGCGCGCGTCGCTTTCGATCGAGATCGACGCGCACTACGGCGACATCGAGTTTCCCGTGTGCTCCGTGCAGGCGGACCGCACCGTCTTCCTGCCCGACCCGGACGACCCGCTCGTCCGTCGGACGCGGTCGATGAGGTCCGAGCGCGCCGCCGTCGCCGAGGCCGAGCGGTGGGGCTTCTCGCCCGGCTACAGAGAGGGGGACCTCCGCCTCTACATCACGGATCCGCAGAAGGTCCTCGACTTCCTCGGCGCCGGACTTCCCGCGCTCCGCCGGCGCGGCTGGCGCATCGACCTCGCCGACCGTCTCATGGAGCTGACCGAGACGATGCCGTCCGTCGTCCCCGTCGTGACCGTCAGGGACGCGCCCGGCGGCGCGTTCGACGTGTCGTATGCGTTCGACGCGATGGGCCACGACGTCTCGCCCGTCGAGATACAGGCCGCGCTCAACCGCGGCGACGGCTACATCATGAAGGACGGTGCCGTCGTCCTTCTCGACAACTCGGCAATCGAGGCGATGCACGCGGTCTTCCGCGACTGCGCGCCATCCCAGAACGGCGCGCCCCGCGGATGGTTCCGCGTGCCGGCCGTCCACGCGCCCTACGTGAAGGCGTCGCTCGACGACCTCGACTGCATCGACCTCGACGACACCGCGGCGCGGCGCTGGCGCGAAACGGCGGCGGCGCGCAACCGCGAGGGAGGCGCGACGTTCGAGCCGGTTGCCCTCGGGCCGCTCGACGCGATCCTCCGGCCCTACCAGAAGCAGGGCGTGTACTGGATGAGCTTTCTCGACAGGTCCGGGCTTTCGGGCCTCCTCGCGGACGAGATGGGCCTTGGCAAGACGCTCCAGACCCTGACCTGGCTTTCCCTTCTCCGCAACGCGCCGGGCGCCTCCTTCCCCTCCCTCATCGTCTGCCCGACGTCCCTTGTGCGGAACTGGGAGGCGGAGGCGAAGAAGTTCACGCCGTGGCTGAAGGTCCTCGTCCTTTCCGGCCCGGACCGAGCGGAGGCGTTCCGCGGCATTTCCGCCGCGGACCTCGTCGTCACTTCCTACGCGCTTCTCCAGCGCGACTTCGAGGACGCCTACCTCGGGCGGAAGTTCGCTGCCGTCGTCCTGGACGAGGCGCAGCGCATCAAGAACCGCCAGACGAAGAACGCGCGCGCGGCGAAGATGCTGGACGCCGAGCGCCGGCTCGTCCTGACGGGCACGCCGGTCGAGAACTCGGTCGCGGACGTCTGGTCGATCTTCGACTTCCTGATGCCGGGCTACCTCGGCGACTACGAGGCGTTCAAGGCGGCGTTCGAGGATCCGATCGCCGCGGGCGGCGCGGCGGGCGAGGAGGCGCAGCGGCGCCTGAAGCGCAAGCTGCATCCGTTCATCCTCCGCCGACTGAAGAAGACGGTCGCGAGGGACCTGCCCGACAAGATCGTCAAGGTGTCGTACTGCCCGATGTCCGAGGACGCGCAGCGCGAATACAACGCCGCGCTCGCGAAGACGCGGCGGCAGGCGGGCGACGCGATCCGCGCGAAGGGCTTCGCGAAGTCGAAGTTCGAGATTCTCGCGATGCTGATGAAGCTGCGCCAGATCGCCTCCCGCGCGAAGCTGGAGGCGTTTCTCGAGCAGCTCGAGGGCGCGGTCGCGGGCGGGCACAAGATCCTCGTCTTCTCCCAGTTCGTGAGGATGCTCGGCGACATCGCCGCGGCGCTCGAGGAGAGGGGCGTCCCGTTCTGCTATCTCGACGGGTCGACGAAGGACCGCCTCGGCGAGTGCAACAGGTTCAACCGCTCGCCCGACATCCCCGTCTTCCTCATCTCGCTCATGGCCGGCGGAACGGGCCTCAACCTCACGGGGGCGGACATGGTGATCCACTACGACCCGTGGTGGAATCCCGCCGTCGAGGACCAGGCGACCGACCGCGCGCACCGCATCGGGCAGAAGAAGAGCGTCTACGTCATGAAGATGATCGCGTCGGGGTCGATCGAGGAGAAGGTCCTCGCGCTCCAGCGCCGCAAGCAGGCCGTCATCGCGGCGACCGTCTCGTCGACGGACGAGGCGGTGATGGAGCGGCTGACGGCGGAGGACATCGCCTCGCTGCTGTCGTAGCCCGCGTCCGGCGGCAGGCGGCGCCTTCCTGCGCGTTGCGGACGAACTGCGCCGTGGCGGAGACGACACCGCCGCTGGCCGCAATGGCGGCGAGGCCGAGCGCCGCGACCGCGATTTCGCGCATTTTGCGCGCTGGACGCACTTTGGCGGATATGATATAATTCCACACATGTCTCTAAAATGCAAATCAATGTCCGACTACTGCCGCGAGTACATGCGGTACCTCGGCATTGCGAAGACGGAGCGCCGCAGCTATGCGGAGAGCGTGCGCCTGCTCGAGAAGGCGGGCTTTCGCGAGATCTCCTCTTTCAAGTCGCTGAAGCCGGGCGACAAGGCGTGGCGCGGCTACGAGGACCGCACGCTGATGGCGGCGGTCGTCGGCAGGAAGAAGATCTCGGAGGCCGGCCTCAGGGTCGTCGGCGGGCATACGGACGCGCCTCGCCTCGACCTCAAGCCGAAGCCGCTCTACGAGAAGGGCGGCTGCGTCTACTTCGACTGCCACATGTACGGCGGCATCAAGAAGTACCAGTGGCTCGTCCTTCCGCTCGCGCTCTACGGGACGGTCGTCCGCAAGGACGGCACGAAGGTCCAGGTCGCGGTCGGCGACGCGCCGGGCGATCCGGTCTTCATGATCAGCGACATCCTTCCGCACCTCGGCAAGGACCAGGCGAAGAAGACGCGCGACGAGTTCTTCCCGGCCGAGGACCTCGACGTCGTCGCGTGGTCGACGTATGCGAAGGAGAAGAAGGGGGACGGTGGCGACGCCCCGAAGGGCGACAAGCCCGCGCTCGTCGAATACCTCAAGAAGACCTACAGGATCGACGAGGAGGACCTCCTTTCCGCAGAGCTCGAGATCGTCCCCGCCGGGATGCCGCGCGAAGTCGGCTTCGACCGCGCGCTGATCGCCGGCTACGGGCACGACGACCGCGTGTGCTCCTTTGCGGGGCTCCAGGCGCTTCTCGACGCCGCGAAGTCGGTTCCCGACGTCACGGCGTCCATCCTCATGTGCGACAAGGAGGAGATCGGCTCCGTCGGCTCGACGGGCATGTGCTCGAGCTTCTTCGAGAACACGGTCGCGGAGATGGTCGACCGCCAGGAGAGGAACGCCCGGGACGTGCTGGTGCGCCGTGCGCTCGAGCGCTCGACGATGCTCTCGGCCGACGTCACGGCCGCGGCCGATCCGCACTTCCCCGAGGTCGACTCGACCGGAAACGAGGCCCGGTTCCACCGCGGGCCGTGCGCCTCCAAGTACACGGGCGGCGCCACGAAGGGCGGCGCGAGCGACTGCGGTCCCGAGTTCGTCGCCGAGATCCGCCGCGTCATGGAGGAGGGCGGCGTCACGTGGCAGATGGCCGAGCTCGGCAAGATGGAGAAGGGCGGGGGCGGCACGATCGCGCTCGACATGGCCCGCTTCGGCATGAAGGTCCTCGACTTCGGCACGCCCCTCTGGAACATGCACGCTCCGTGGGAGATCGCGTCGAAGTTCGACTGCTGGCAGACTTACCGCGCGTACAGCGCGTATCTTAGACACAAACAAGGGAAAAAATAAGATGAACATCAACCGCAGGGGATTCATTCTTGGTTCAACCGCCGCCGCCGCGCTGGCCGGCTGCTCGACCTCGAAGGTCGGCGTCCGCGAGCTCAAGCCGGGCGAGAGGAGGACGGTCGCGATGATCGGGACCGGCATACAGGGCAGGTTCCTTCGCGACGAGTTCCTCCGCCAGAAGAACGTCCGCGTCGTCGCGATCTGCGACGTCGACAAGACGCGCCGCGAGGACTCCGCCGCCGCCGTCGACGCGCACTACAAGGACGGCACGAAGTGCGCGACGTTCGAGGACTTCCGCGACGTCCTCAAGGACCCCGGGATCGACGCGGTGTGCATCGCGACGCCCGACCACTGGCACGCCTACATCTCCGTCGAGGCGATGAAGCACGGCAAGGACGTCTACTGCGAGAAGCCCATGACGTTCTCGATCGACGAGGCGAAGAAGGTCATCGCGGCCCAGAAGAAGTACGGCAGGGTCTTCCAGACCGGCTCGATGCAGCGCTCGTGGCGCGTCTTCCGCACGGCGGCCTCCCTCGTGCGCGGCGGCGTGATCGGCGACGTGCGCTTCGTCGACGCCAACTACGGCCACGGCGGGCAGAAGCTCGGCGGCCCGTCGCACCCCGTGCGCTTCTGGGACGAGCCCAAGAACGCGGCGAAGGAGTCCGAGGGCTACGAGCTGCTCGGCGAGAAGGGCTGGAACATGTGGCTCGGCCCGGCGAAGTGGCGCCCCTACTCGAACCAGCTCGCGCCGGTCGGCGTGAACAAGTTCTTCCCGATGTTCTGGCGCTTCGACGACGACATCGGCTCCGGCTACAACGGCGACTGGGGTGCGCACCACCTCGACATCGCGCAGTGGGGCATGGACATGGACGACTCGGGCCCCTACAGGGTCATCCGCTCCGAGGAGCCCTACTCGACCGACCTCTTCCACGGCGGCCGCCGCCAGTTCGGCATGAAGATGCTCTTCAAGTCGAAGAAGGACGGCAAGGACATCGAGCTCTACCACGGGCCGTTCGGCGTGTGGGGGACGGTGTTCTACGGCACCAACGGGATCGTCGCCGTCAACCGCGGCAAGATCGCGGTCTGGACGGGCTTCGACGCGACGGCCGAGAAGCCGAACGAGGCGATCCGCAAGGGCCTCCAGGACGTCACGTACATGAAGGACAGGATCGTCGCGGAGTCCGTCGGCAAGGACTACGGGACCGACATGGCCGTCAAGAAGGACAACCGCCTCGACGCGGCGCTCGACCTCCTCGAGAAGAAGTTCGCGGCCGAGATCAGGAAGGCCGGGCTCTACGTGAGCCAGAACCAGATCCAGAACTTCTGCGAGTGCGTCGACTCCCGCAAGACGACGATCTCGCCCGCGGAGGTCGGCGGCAGGAGCTGCACGCTGTGCCTCCTCTGCAACATGTCCTACGTCTACGACACCGGCTTCGACTGGGACGGCGAGAAGATGGAGATGCGCGGCTGCGCGAAGAAGGGGATCTCGACGAAGCGCGAGGTCTACCGCGACGGATGGGAGATCGTCGTTTGATGAAACCGGTAAGGGCCATCATACTGGGATACGGCATACGCGGGCGCGCGTATGCCTCCTACGCGGCCACGCATCCCGACGAGTTCGAGATAGCGGGGCTCGCGGATCCCGTCGCCGAGTTCCCGGCGGACGCGAAATACCCCACCTGGAAGAGCTGGGAGGCGGCGATCGACGCCGGCGTCGACGCCGACGCGGTCGTCATCTCGCTTCCCGACCGCCTCCACCACGCCTCCTGCCTCAGGGCGCTCGAGAAGGGCTACCACGTCCTTCTCGAGAAGCCCATCGGCTGCACGTGGGACGAGTGCAGGGAGATCGCCGAGGCGCAGAAGCGCACGCGGCGGCTGGTCCTCACGGGCTATGTGCTCCGCTACGCGCCGTTCTACAAGAAGCTGCGCGAGGTCATCGCGTCCGGCGCGATCGGCGAGCTCACGAGCGTCCACCACCTCGCGGCCATTTCCTACGGCAAGGCGGCCCACGCCTACTGCCGCGGAAACTGGTCCGTCGAGGCGAAGGGCACGGGCATGCTCGTCAACAAGTGCACGCACGACTTCGACCTCGTCGAGTGGTGGACGAAGGGCAAGCGCTGCACGAAGATATCGAGCTTCGGCTCGCTCATGCACTGGCGTCCCGAGAACAGGCCGCAGGGCGCGGCGGACCGCTGCCCGTCCTGCCCGGCCGCCGTGCGCGAGAAGTGCCCCTTCGACGCGTACAAGATCTACTACGACCGGACGGACCTCCGCTACCACTTCGCCGACGAGTCGGACGAGGCGATCCTGAAGATGATCGAGACCTCGCCGTACGGACGCTGCGTGTACGCGTGCGGAAACGACTCCGTCGACCACCAGACGGTGCTGATGGAGTACGAGGGCGGGCTGACGATCATCCTCGAGATGGAGAGCTACTCGCAGGAGCGAAACCGCATCACGCACTTCTACGGCACGCGCGGCGAGATCATCGCCGACGAGCACAAGATCGAGATACGCCCGTTCCTCGGCGACTCGACGACGATCATCCCGCAGCAGCACGGCCACCACGGCGGCGGCGACAGGGAGATCATGACCGAGTTCGTCAAGCTCGTCCGGACCGCCTCGCCCGACCGCTACTCGGGAGTGCTCGAGGCCGCGCTGGAGTCGCACCGCATCGCGTTCCTCGCCGAGGAGTCGCGCAAGACGGGCCGCACGGTCGTGGAGTCGTAAGGCGCCGGGAGAAAGGGCTGCCGCCGGCAGGGCGCCTCCGTGCCGCCGGCAGCCTCTCCGTCCACGTCCCTGCGTTCCCCGCAAGGCCCCTCGCCGCAAAAGTGTATGCATACACTCGCGCGAACTGTAGTCTGATGCCTTGCGTTGTGGTATAATGGTGCCGCAACAAGGGCAGAGGACGGATGAACGCGACAAAATACGGAAGGCTCGTGGACGCCCTCAAGGAGGGCATTGTGAGCGGAAGGTACGGCGAGGGCCGTCCCCTCCCGAGCGTGCGCGCGATGATCCGGCGCTACCGCGTTTCGGACCGCACCGTCCAGCACGCCCTCGACGAGCTGGAGCGGCAGAGGCTCATCGTGCGCCGCCAGGGGAGCGGCACGTTCGTCTCCCGATCCGCCGCCCAGAGGAAGGTCGGCCTGATCGTGCCCGGAACGGCCTATTCGGAGTTCTTCTCGCGCATCGTGTGCGAGGTGCTCCGCCTCGCGCAGAAGGAGGAGATGTCCCTTCTCTTCGGCGACATAGGCTCGGAGAGTCCCGACGTCAGGGCGCGGACCGCGAAGCGGCTCGCCGCCGACTTCCTTCGGCAGGGGGTTTCCGGCGTGCTCTACCAGCCGCTCGAGTTCGTGCGCGACTCCGAAAGCCGCAACCGCGAGATCGTCTCTCTGTTCGCAAAGGCGTCGGTCCCCGTCGTGCTCGTCGACTGCGACATCGTGAAGCCCCCGAAGCGCAGCGAGTTCGACCTCGTCAGCGTCAACAACGAGGCGTCCGCCGGACAGCTCGCCGAGCTGCTGGCCGCGAACGGCGCGCGGAAGATACACTTCCTCATGCATCCGGACCACTCCCCGAACATGTACAGGCGCGTGAACGGCGTTCGCAACGTCGTAAGCGCCCTCGGGCTGCCCTGGTCGCCTTCGCACGTGATGGAAATGGCGGCGGACGACCCTCGCGCCATAGCGCGCCACCTTAGGCAGCACAGGCCCGACGCCGTCATCTGCGGGACCGACCTGGTCGCGGCGTCCTTCAACCAGACGCTGTCGGCGCTTGGCGTCCGCGTTCCGGACGACATCCTCCTCGCGGGGTTCGACGACATGCGCACGGCGACCGTCATGTCGCCGCCGCTCACGACGGTCCACCAGCCGTGCGAGCAGATCGCCTCGCGGGCGTTCTACGGGCTCCTCGACCGCATGGCGGACCCTTCGCGTCCGCCCCTCGAGGTCTTCCTCCCCGCGCCGCTCGTCGAGCGCGCGTCGACGCGTCGATCCTCCTCCGCCAAACCGTCAGCACGGGCGAAGCAGCCCAAGAAAGGAGCAAAATGAGCGAACCGCATCGCAAGAGCCACGCGCTCCCCCTGGTTGCAATGGGTCTTTTCATCCTCGCTTCGCGCGGAGCGCGTTCCGAGAGCTATTGGACTGCCGAGACAGGCGAATGGAACGTGAACGCGAACTGGTCCGGCGAAACCATCCCCGGCGCGGACGACGTTGTCGTGGCCACGAACTATCCTGGCAGCGCCGGGGGTGCGTACCTTGTCCGTGTTTCCGACGGGGTCGTAGCCGAATGCGCACAGCTTAAGCTGGACACGGGCGATGTCGGGTGGCCAATTGCACCGCATGTCACCGTCGAGGGAGGGGGCAAGCTCTACATAAGGTCCTCCGAATTGAATTCCTACGTCAATTCCAAGTCGGCGGTCCATGTCGAGGACGGCGGCGAGTTCTCGGCAGTCAAGCTTCTGGTCGGTCTCCCGAGCAACACTGCCATTTTTGGGAAGATCGGCGCGGGCGCGTTTGTGAACGAAGGCAAGTCCACGGTTTCAAGCCTCGCCTTGCGGCGCGGAGGGGTGGTCACAAACTGCGGCGAAATGGTCGTCTCCTATCTTAAGGTCGGCGGCAACGTCGGCTCGGGGACTGTCGTGCAGACCGGAGGCGCGCTTGAGATTCTAAACGAGTGTTCGGTTGCGAAAGACGGGTCCGACGAGTATTCGGCCGAGCTTGTCGTCACGGGCGGATCCGTTACGAACAGGGGCTTTATGCGCGTCGCCTACGCCGACAGGAACCGCAGCAACACGCGCGTGACGGTCACTGGCAAGGGGACGAGCTGGGTGAATCTCGGTACGGGAACCTCGAACGACAACGGATGCTGGTTCGGAAAGTACAACAACAGCACGCTCTACATGACGAACGGATGGTTCGTTGTCGCCGACGGCGCGCGCTTCGAGAATGCGTGCGCGATGACCTTCGCGCGCATGGCCGGAACGAGCTCAGGGCAGCGAATCGACGCCACAATCGCCGTTACGAACGGCGCAGTCTTCTTCTGCCGCAGCAACGTGCTGCTGGGCGAACTGTGCCAGGACAGTTCCGATGGCGTCAGCACCGGCAGGCTTGTCGTCGACAACGCCGAGGCGTTCGTGACCAACGCCGCGGGAACTGCCGAGCTGCGGCTCGGGTCTCCGCTTGGCGCGGGGACTTCCGAGGCACGCGGCAGACTGGAAGTGCTTGGCGGCGGCCTCGTGTGCTGCGACAGGCTCGTCGCCACGAACGGCACGCGGTCCGTCGTGAACGTCGTCTCCGGCGTCGTGCGGGCGAAGGACGCGAAGGTCGCGACGGGCAGCGTGCTGACGCTCGGCGCGGAAGGGGCCTCGGGCGGCGAGTGGCGGCTTGGAGCGGCCGGCGTTTGCGAATTCTCCGGTGGACTGGCCGTGCTTGCAGGAGCGGCGCTTGGCGTCGAGTTCGATGCCGAGGGGCAGACGGGCTTTGCCGATGTCGGAGACCAGGAGCTCAGCTTTGCAAGCGGTTCGCGGCTGAACGTGACACTCAACGGATTCGAGCCGCAACATGGCACAAACTGGGTTGTCGCACGCGCGCGGACGATCAGCGGACTGCCCGTGGCGACGAAGGGATGGAGCGTTGCCAAGGTCGCTGAGGGAGGTCGCGAAAGCCTGATGCTTCAGTGCGACCCGCCCGGGCTTAAAATAGTGGTCAGATAGTCATGGAACGGCAAGGAGGTTGGGAATGGACATTCGTCTCTTGACGGCGGCTTGCGCCGCGGTTGTTTCGGCGGCTTGCCTGGCCGACAGGGCGGCGCCGGCCGACGACCTTTCGCGCCGGACGGCCGGGGTCTCGGTCGAGGTCCCGCTCGCACCCGAGGGCTACCGACGGCCGAAGGACTGGAAGCCAGTCCTCTACCCGCGCGACCTGAAGACCATCGCCCGAGAGGAGTCGTCCAACCACATCGCCCGCGCGCAGAAGCTCATGGCGCGCGTAGACAAGGTCAACGCCGAGGGCCGGTGGCACGCTGACGGCAAGTCGATCGACGCGCACGCCTGTCCGGAGTGGTTCGTGGACGCCAAGCTCGGCATCTTCGTCGACTGGGGTCTCTGGTCGCTCGCCTCGTGGTGTCCGTACGTTCCCGGCGAGCGGCTGTATCCGGACTGGTACGAGCTTCGCTGCGGGATCGACTATCCGGAGGGGAGCGCGTTCCACGGCATGAAGGAGTACCACGAGAAGAACTGGGGCAAGGACTTCCAGCGCGACCACTTCATCGACCTCTTCCGCGCGACGCGCTTCGACGCGCCCGCGATGATGAAGGTGTTCCGCGAATGCGGGGCGAAGTACGTTGTGCCGTTCATGAAGCACCATTCGGGGTTCTGCCTCTGGGACAGCGAGTTCACCTTCCGCGACAGCGTAGACCAGGGTCCGCGTCGCGACCTCGCTCGGGAGATGGCGGACGCCTGCCGCGCCGAGGGGCTCAAGTTCGGATTCTACGACTCGCAGGCCGGCGAATGGGAGTATCCGATCCTCCAGGCGGACGGTTCTATCAAGATGCTCGTCGAGAACGAGAAGGACAATTTGCGTCCGTACACGCCCGACATGGAGGGCAAGGCGTCCGGCAAGGTCGCAGTGCGCGACGTCGTGCGCGAGTACATCGTGCCGCAGGCCGTCGAGTTTATCGACAAGTACGACCCCGATATTTTCTGGGGCGACTACGACTGGACAAGCGAGGCCGCCTCGAACGGCAGCTACGACATCGCGGCCTACATGTACAACAAGGCGGAGGGACGCAAGGAGGTTGCGTTCAACGACCGTTTCGGGAACGGCTCGCCCGGCGACATCGAGGGACGCTTCACGCCCGAGCATCCGCAGAAGTGGCTTCGGACCGTGCGCGGAGACTTCTTCACGGACGAGTGGGGCGACACGTCCGAGAACATCGACCCCGCGAAGTGGCATCCGTGGGAGTCGTGCTCGGGAATCTCCAAGGCCTACGGCAACCACTGGATGGAGACGGAGGACATGGTGATGAGCGAGAAGGAGTTCATCTGCCATTTCGCGGACATCGTCGCGCGCGGCGGGAATCTCCTGCTCCTGGTGAACCTCGACGCGCAAGGCGCGATGGTAGAGCACCAGCGCAAGCGGCTCCTCCAGATCGGCGAGTGGCTGAAGCGGAACGGCGAGGCGATCTACGCGACGCGCATCGTCGCCCCGTATGCGACGCCGAAGGTGGACTACACGCGCTCGAAGGACGGCAAGACGGTCTACGCCATCGTCAAGGAGCCGTCCGCCGAGGTCGCGCTTGCGTGCGAGTTGCCGGCGTCTACGGTCGTCTCGACCCTTGACGGCGTCCGTCTTTCCGCGCGCTGCGTCGGAGGAAAGACCCTGGTCTCGGTTCCCGAACCGCTCGCTTCGTCGTCCGTTCCGTTTGTCGTCAAGTGCACAAGGTAAGAGGAGGTCTCGTCAGTGAAATCCATCGCAAGGAAAGTCGTGCCTGTTGCAGCCGCGGCATTCGCAGTCTCTGCCGCGTTCGCGGCCGAGGTGTCGGTGAGTCCATTCCTCCTTCCGGCGGGGAAGACGGTCGTCGGGTCGGAGATGTCGCGCATGGAGGTGAACCTGCCGCTCTTCAGACGCGTCGTCCTCAAGCCGTCTGACGTCGAGAGCGTCTCCGTGTCGATCGCTGCCGACGCGCCGCCTGCGCGTATCGACTGCATCGCGTCGGGGAAGGACGTGAAACCTGGCGAGACGGTAGACCTTGCCGCTGCGCTTCCCGGCGACGGTGTGCGCCTCGCGAAGGGCGAGCGGCTCGCGCTCGTCGCGTGGAAGAGCTCGTGGCACTGGAGCGGCTCGCTTGCGCTTGAGGGATGCGTCGTATCGAGCGAAGGGAGAAAGGCGGCGTTTGCCGCGCCAGGCGAGGACGGGAAGACGCCGCTCGGCGACTTCGCCTACTTCGGGTTCTCGAAGCGCGAGTCACTTCCGGAACTCAAGGCCTTGTCGCCGTGCGTGGCCGACGGCGCGGCGCAGGTCAAGGTTCCTGGTGCGCGCGGGGCGTTTGCGAAGAAGACGGAACGCGGCATCGTCCTTGGCAGTGCCGGACGCGCCTCGTTCGACGCGTCCAACGACTGGGCGCCGGCTGTCGTCTTCACGGCCGCAGAGGACGGAGTCTACCGTTTCTCTGGCAAACTTTCCTTTGCCGCGAGCGGCGACAAGCCCGCGCTTTCCTGGACGGTCGGCATCGTGCGCGAGGCCGCGCCGTCGATCCGCGGGCTCAAGATGGACTTCCACCGCCTGCTGAAGCCCGGGAAGGGCGCGGTTGCCGACGGCGACTACGACCCGGCGCCGCTCTGGTCCGTCGAGTTCGGCAAGGACATCCGGTTCTCCGGCGATGCGGCCGGGGCCGTGCGGAAGTGGCTTTCCGGCGAATGGCCCGACTGCGGCGTGTGCGCGCGCGTGGTCGGTTCCGGCGGGACGAGCGGCGCCGTGCGATTCACGCGCGACGTCTACGCAAAAGTGAAGGTGAAGGACTATCCGCACCACACGCTCTTCGATGCGCCCGTCAGGATCAAGCCGGGCGTCTACGCCGAGCGCCGAGACGGAAGGCTCTACTACGACGGACGCCGCCTGCGGCTCTGGAGCATGGTCAAGGACGGGACGGGCGAGCGCTACCGCCAGATGGGCATGAACGGCTGGAGGGCCTGGTTCGGAGAGGACTTCTATTCGGCCGAGAGCGCCAAGGCGGGGCGTCCGATGGACTACGCGAAGGGCGACGGATCGAAGCTCGACCGGTTCGACGCGCGCTTCGCCGACATGAAGGCGCACGACGTCTTCGTGATGTTCGGGACGCTCATCGGGCTCGGCATGGACGTGAAGCAGTTCGCGTCCGACGGATCGTGGCTCCATGCGCTCCATGCCGGCGACCCCGACTGGAAGGAGTGGCAGGCGGCCGCGCTCAAGGTCGGCCGCGGCTGCGAGCTCCTCGCGTACCTCGACGATCGTCTGTGGGAGGTGAAGCTCCGCCACGCGGAGAACGTGCTCGACCATGTCAACCCCTACACGGGCCGCCGCTATGCCGAGGAGGAGGCGATCGTCCTCGTCGAGATCAACAACGAGGCCGGACACGTGAAGAAGTGGGTCGAATACGGATTCGACAAGCTGCCCGATCACTTCAAGAAGATGATCGCGGCAAAGCGCGCGGCGGCGAAGCTCGAGAAGGAGGGCGAATTGCAGCGCTTCCTCGTCGAGACGGTCGACCGGCGGAACAGGGAGTTCATCTCCTTCTGCCGCGCCCGCGCGCCGAAAGGCATCGGGGTGAACACGGTCGCGTTCTCGTGCGACTCGATCTACCGCCCGTCCGTCCCCTGGCTCTGGGCAGACGCGCAGGGCGACTCGAGCACGGTGAGCATGTACTTCTGGCGGAACGACTCGATGCTCGCCAATCCGCCGAGCTTCTACGTGCTCGATTCGAGCCGGCTGGACGGCAAGATGAACGTCGTCTACGAGACGGGCCGGGGGCGTCCGAGCCGCTATCGCGCGGAGACGCCGTACTCGCTCGCCGTCCTTGCCGACTGGCAGGACTTCGACATCGTCGACTGGCACGGCTCGTGGTTTGGAAACCGGTCGAACGAAGAGCTGCTTGCAGGCGTTGTGATGCCGCCGACCTCGCATTACTGGGACGCGGTCCATCTCGAGTTCGATCCCGTGATGACCTCCGCCATCGCGATGTCGGGCCGGCTCTACCTCGCCGGGGTGATCGGCACGGCGGACGATCCGTGCGTCTATACGCTCGGTCCGGATGCGGTCTACGGCAAGTCGTGCTGGAACGGCATCGGCGACGCCGACGCAAGCCGCCGCACCTTCACGCGCGGGACGAAGCTCCGCTTCGACCCGGGGCAGAAGGAGCCGCTCCTCGTGGACGGACAGGCGCCGTCCGCCGTGCCGGCGCCGACGGGTCCGGTCAAGACGGGGCGGTATGTGACGTGGGACTGGCCGAACGGACGGCTTGTCATCGACGCGCCGCAGGCGAAGGTCTACGTCGGGCCGACGGTCGACTCGTTTGCCTTTTCGGACGGCATCGTCATCAGCGGATTTGACACTCCCTGGATCGCGTTTTCGCTCATCTCGCGCGACGGGCGTCCGCTCGCCGAGTCCGCGGAAAGCGCCTGGGTGAGCGCCGTGTTCGATGCGCACAACACGGACTTCGACTACGACGAGACGGTCGCGGGCGGACCGGTCGAGCAGGCGAAGGCCGTGAAGAACCGCGGACACGCTCCGGTTGTCGTGACGCCCGTCTCCTATGCGGTCTCCTTCCCGCGCCAGACGGACCTCCGCTACGCGGCGTACGACTTCGCACTCCGAAAGACGCGGACCGCAGAGAAGAAGGGCGGGAACGCGCTCGTGATGGGGCCGCAGACGGACTGGATGGGCGTCGTCGATTTCACGCGGCGCGGCGGACCGCAGGCGCCGACGGTCCGCCCCTCGCCGGGCGTCGCGCGCGTTGCGGCGGCGGGAGCAAGGGGGAAGGAAGGGCTGAGCGGCGAGATCCGCAAGCTGCTTCCGCCGGGCGTCGAGTTCCGTTGCGCGCGCGACCTTCCGGACGCGACGAGCCTCGAGTTCACGACCTCGATTTCGTTCAAGGAGCTTGCGGAGGCGCTGACGCGTACCTGCGGAAAGCCCGTCGGTTCCTCGCTCACGGCCAACGCCTTCGAGCAAAGCGAAATCAAGTGGGCTCTCGACCGTTCCTCTGGAAAGGTCACGGTGAAACTCACCGAGACGCAAGGGGTCATACGGCTCCTCGCCGAACGTCGTTGACGGCGTTCAATCCATTCGCCATTGCACGTGCGGGGCTGGACGCCTGATGGCACCACAGGACGAGACAAATGGGTAGGGCGATCGCCATCCCGGCCGTGCGGCTCGCGCTTTCAATTTGCTGACAGAAAGGGAGGACGGACATGGAATCAAGGGCATTCGGGCTTCTTCCGGCGCTTCTCGGCGCGCTCGCGCTCTGCGCCCCGCGCGCGTCCGCGCGGACGGTCAGGAGCTTCAACGACGGCTGGTCTCTCTCGAAGGACGGCAAGACGTCCGCCGTGACGTTGCCGCACGACTGGGCGATTGCGGGTCCGTTCGACCCCTCCGCCCCCGGCGGGACGGGCAAGCTTCCGTGGAAGGGCAGCGGCGTCTACCGGCGGACGCTCGTCCTGGACGGCAAGCCGCGCGGACGCGTCTTCCTCGACTTCGACGGCGTGATGGCGCATGCGACGGTCAGGGTGAACGGCGAGCCGTGCGGACGCGGCGATTACGGCTACCTCGGCTTCCGCGCGGATGCTACGCCCTATCTCATGGCGGGGACGAATTCCGTAGAGGTCCTGTGCGACACGCACGACTTTTCCTCGCGCTGGTATCCGGGCGGCGGAATCTACCGCAACGTCTGGCTCGTGGAGACGGACGACGTCTATCTCGAGGACGACCGGCTCGCGGTCGCGACGCAGAATGTCCTCTCCGGGCGGCCGAGGGTTTCTGTGTCGGGGCGGATTGCCAGCCGTCGCCTTGCGCGAGCGGACGTCGACGTTTCCGCGCGCGTCGTAGACGAAGATGGCAAGTCTATTGGAGGGGGAACGGCCGCTGTGTCTGTTGATGGATACGCCGAGGGCGGTTTTTCGCTGTCGTTCACCGTCGAGAACCCATGCCTCTGGGAGCTCGAGGAGCCCGCGGCGCTCTACCGTCTCGAAGTGACGATCGCCGCCTCCGGCGCGGCGGACAGGCTCGTTCGCCGCATCGGATTCCGCGACTTCCGCTTCGATCCCGAAGAGGGCTTCGTCCTCAACGGACGCCGCGTGCAGCTCAAGGGCGTAGACCTTCACTCCGACCTCGGTCCGCTCGGCATGGCCTTCGACAGGGACGCGATGCGCCGGCAGCTCTCCGTGATGCGCGACATGGGGGCGAACGCGCTTCGCACGAGCCACAACTGCCCCGCGCCGGAGGTCCTTGACCTGTGCGACGAAATGGGAATCTTCGTGTGGGACGAGTGCTTCGACAAGTGGAACGAGACGTGCGGACGCGGCGACGAGCCGCTCGAGTCGTTCGTTCCGCGCATCCTGGCGGAATGGGTCCGCCGCGACAGGAACCATCCGTGCGTCTTCGCCTGGTCCATCGGGAACGAGATATCCCCCGGCAAGGCCACTCCGCCCGGTCAGGAGGACCAGTTCTCCGGACGCGTCGCGATCGGGACGAGCGAAGAGCGCTGCGCGCGCTTCCGCAACGCGGTGCGCGGCGAGGACGCGACGCGTCCCGTGGCGATCGGCAGCTGCTTCGGCGCGGCCGTCGTCGAGCGCGGGGACTACGCGATGCTCGACCTGACGGGATGGAACTACGGCGGGCAGTACGTGAACATGAAGAGGCGACATCCAGACAAGCCGGTCCTCTATTCCGAAAGCGCGTCCGCGCTTTCGGAATACGGCTACTACGCGCCGACGTCGCCGACGAACAAGACGGACTTCGCGCGCGAGGCGCGCAGGGTGGACTCGTACGACCTGAACGCCGCGCCCTGGAGCGACGTTCCGGACCACGAGTTCCTCCGCATGGAGCGCGACAGGTTCTGCTGCGGCGAGTTCGTCTGGACGGGAATCGACTACCTCGGCGAGCCGTATCCCTACCTGGGCAAGAACGCGTCCGACGACTCCAGGAGCTCCTACTTCGGCATCTGCGACCTGTGCGTCCTCCCGAAGGACCGCTTCTACCTCTACCGCTCGCACTGGAACAAGGAGGCGTTCACGCTCCACATCGCGCCCGGGCACTGGAACTTCCCCGAGAAGGCGGGCGGCAGGCTTCCCGTCTTCGTCTACACGAGCGCGGACGAGGCGGAGCTCTTCGTCAACGGACGCTCGCTCGGACGCCGCAGGAAGGACCTTTCGGCCGACGCTTCCGGCGACTACTATTCGGTCCTGTCCCGCTACCGCCTGATGTGGAAGGACGTCGCCTACGAGCCCGGGGAGGTCAAGGCCGTCGCCTACGGGAAGGGCGGCGAGGTCCTCGGAACGGAGACGCTGCACACGGCGGGCCCGCCTGTCCGCGTCGTGCTGGCCCCGGAGAGGGCGTATGGCTCGCTGCGCGTCTTCCAGGTGACGCTCGCCGACGCCGACGGGCGATTTGTCCCGGGCGACGCGCGGCGCGTCTCCTTCGCGGCGGAGGGGTGCGAGATCGTCGCCGTGGGCAACTCAGACCCGCGCGGGTACGACAGCTTCAAGGACGTCTCGTCCCATCCGCTGTGCTTCGGCCGCGCGGCGGTGTACGTCAGGACCTCCGGCGGGCGCGCGACTCTCCGCGCCTCCGCCGAGGGGCTTGCCGAGGCCGTGGCGACCGTTGGCCCGGAATGATCCCTCCCCGTTTTCGTCTCACGGCTGGCGGCTGCCGGGGGCGGCGAAGGGTCAGGCGAGGGAACGGCCAGGCGATGCGTCGCCGTAGACCTCGTCGTGCTGGCTGGCGTCGAGGCCGAGGCTTTCGCTGGCGGGCGAGACGCGCATCGGGATCATGCGGTTCGTGATCCAGTACAGCGCCATGCTCACGACGAACGTGTAGGCGATGACGATCGCCACGCCGACCACTGCCGCGACGAACTCCATGAAGCCCGCGTGCGTCCATGCGATCAGCCCGGTCTGCGCGAAGACGCCGGTGAACACCGTCGCCACGATGCCGCCCATGCCGTGCGTGGGGAACACGTCGAGCGCGTCGTCAACGCGCGAGTGCGCCTTCCAGTAGACCGCCACGTTGCAGACGAGGGTCGTGAGGAAGGAGATGGTGAACGCCTGGCCGACCGTCACGACGTCGGCGCACGGCGTGATCGCGACGAGGCCGACCACCGCGCCGACGGCAGCGCCCATTCCGGACGGCTTGCGTCCGCGCAGGCAGTCGAACAGCACCCACGCCATCATCGCCGTCGCGCCCGAGGTGTTCGTGTTGAGGAACGCCTTGATGGCGATTCCGTCCGCCGCGAGCGAGGAGCCGCCGTTGAAGCCGAACCAGCCGAGCCACAGCATCGCCGCGCCGAGGATGACGAAGGGGATGTTCGCAGGCAGGTTGCGGTCGCCAGGGGTCTTGGTGCGTCGTCCGAGGAAGAGCGCGCCCGCGAGCGCCGCGACGCCCGAGGAGGCGTGCACGACGATGCCGCCGGCGAAGTCGTGGATGCCGATGCCCATGAGGTTGTGGAGGAATCCGTCCGGATGCCACGTCCAGTGCGCGAGCGGACAGTAGATGAAGACGCAGAAGAGGATCATGAACACGAGGTAGGCCGAGAAGCGCACGCGTTCGGCGAACGCGCCGGTGATGAGCGACGGCGTGATGATGGCGAACTTCATCTGGAAGAGCGCGAACAGCGCGAGGGGGATCGTCGGCGCGAGCGCGGCGTTCACCTTCGCGCCCACGCCGCGGAACATGAAGAAGTCGGCCGGGTTGCCGATCAGGCCAAGTCCGCCGACGTCCGACCCGAAGCCAAGGGAGAAGCCGAACACCACCCAGACGATGGAGATGATGCCCATCGCGATGAAGCTCTGGAGAATCGTGGAGATGACGTTCTTTCGCCCGACCATGCCGCCGTAGAAGAAGGACAGCCCCGGCGTCATCATCAGCACGAATATCGTCGCCGTGATCATCCACGCCACGTTGGCGGCGTTGAACTTGTCGTCCGGCTCCCAGATGCCGGGGGTCTCGGGGAAAAACGCCCCTATCGCCGCCACGAGCGCCACGAGAGACATGAGGATCACGTACCGTTTCTTGATTTTCATTGTCATCCTTTCAGGTTGGCGAACATGTAGCAAAAACCGTGCCACTCCGGAAACATGGCGCCGGCGCCTTGTTCTCCGGCGGCCGGATTACACGATTTGTCACAGGGCCGGCTGCCGCCTTACAATTTATCGGCGATCGTCGGCAATGGGCGATGCGGGGAATTGCGCGTTTGGCAATCCAACTGGCGGCGGTTGCGCGGCGCGGGAGGAAAGAGTATAATACCCGGAAATCGCCTACCTGATGAATTCTTACGGCGGTTCAGATAAACTCTAACAGAAAGGAAAGACAAAATGTCTCGTGCATACAACTTCTCGGCGGGTCCCGCGGTCCTGCCGCTCGAAGTCCTCCAGGACGCGCAGAAGGACCTTGTCGACTACAAGGGCTGCGGAATGTCCGTCATGGAAATGTCCCATCGCGGCAAGGACTACGACGCCATCCACCAGGAGGCGATCGCGACGTTCAAGGAGCTCTGCGGGCTCGGCGACGACTGGTCCGTCTGCTTCGTCCAGGGCGGCGCGTCGATGCAATTCGCGATGATCCCGATGAACTTCCTCCCGAAGGGCGGGAAGGCCGACTACGCGAAGCAGGGCACCTGGTCCAACAAGGCGCTCAAGGAAGGCCAGAAGGTCGCTGCTCTCCGCGGCGCGACGGTCAACGTCTCCTGCGACTGCGCGAAGGACATTCCGACGCGCATGCCGAAGGCGGACGAGTGGAAGTGGTCCGAGGGCGCGGCCTACTACCACCTCTGCTCGAACGAGACGATCGCGGGCGCGGAGCTCAAGGAGTTCCCGAAGGTCGCGGGTCCGCTCATCTGCGACATGTCGTCCGACATCCTCAGCTGCGAGCGCGACTACAGCGCGTTCGACATGTTCTACGCGGGCGCGCAGAAGAACCTCGGGCCTTCCGGCATGGCCGTCGTCGCCATCAAGAAGGAACTCGCCGAGAAGGGCAACGCCGACATCCCGACGATGTTGCAGTACCGCACCTACGTCGACGAGAACTCGCTCTTCAACACGCCGCCGACCTGGGGCATCTACATCTTCGGCGAGACGATGAAGTGGGTCAAGAAGATGGGCAAGGAGAACCTCTTCAGGCTCAACGCCGAGAAGGCGAAGAAGATCTACGACGTCATCGACGGCAGCGCGTTCTGGACCGGCACGGCGCTTCCCGAGTTCCGCTCCAACATGAACGTCACGTGGCGCATCAAGGGCGGCGACGAGGAGCTCGAGAAGAAGTTCCTCGACGAGGCCAAGAAGCTCGGCATGAGCTCGCTCAAGGGCCATCGCTCCGTCGGCGGGCTCCGCGCGTCGATCTACAACGCGTTCCCGACGGAGGGCGTCGACGCGCTCGTCTCCTTCATGAAGGACTTCGAGAAGGCGAACGGCTAACGTCCGCCGTCCAGCACGGACTGGACAAAGGCGCGGTCTTCTGCGGAAAGCTTGCGGAGGGCCGCGTTGATCTTTTTCCCGGAGGGGACCCTCTCAAGCGTGATGTGCCTGCCGTCTTCGCCAATGGCGGTCCAGCGGGCCTGGAACTTCACGCCGCGATGGTCGGACCACGTTCGGACCTCGTCCGGCAGGGCGACCTTGTCCGCGCCGCGGTTCGGAAGGGGCGGTGCGTCCAGGATGTCACGAAGCGCCTCGTCGACTTCGCTTGTGCTCGACTTGACGGGCGCCGCGGTCTCTTCGACGGCGTTCGTCTCGGCGATGGGCGCTTCCGCTTCAACGGCGGCGTTCGTCTCGGCGTGTTTCGCGACTGTTGCGACGGCCCTCTGCTTTGTGGCGGTTGGCGGCGGATTCGCCGCGCCGAAGAAACGCTCCGGATGAATCGACACGTACCCGGACGCGACGGCGAGAAGGAGGAAGAGCAGGAGGATGGCGCGGCGGGGCGAAGACGCGCGGGCGGGTTTCCCCTTCTGCCGCTTGAGTTCGTTGACGACGGCGAGAACGCCTTCGGTGCTGTAGCCCTCGGCGGGGTTTCCGTTCTCGTCCGTCGCGCTGACGGACGCGACGGCGACGACGGGGATGCCGTGCGCGACCGCGGCGATCGCCGGCCAGCGGCTGGCGAAGAGACGCTCGGCGCCGCCGGCCTCCTCGAGCTCCCGGCGGTAGCGGTCGGCCTGGGTGAGTCCGACGACGAGGCCGGCCCTTGGCATGTTGCGGCGGACGAACTCGAGGAGTCCGCGCGTCACCCAGATGGACTCGGTGTCGCGTTCGAATTCCTCGAGCGAGGCGTCGCCGGGGTCGCGGAGAAGTTCCTTGATGGAGACGAGCACGGCGATGGAGTCCGCCTTGGCGAGATAGTCGAAAAGGGCCTTCTCGGCTTCCTTGCGCGCAGCCTTGTCGTCGGGATCTCGGAAGGCGGCGCGGAACGTCTCGCCCCCGAACTCGAGCATGTCGATCTCTGCGAGGCGTCGCTCGCCCCTGCGGAGCGTCCACTTCATCTCGACGGCCTGTCCGGGGTTCGTCGCCGGCGGCCACTGGCGGAGCGCGCGCATCTGGCGAAGCTGGAAGCGCGCGAAGTGGTTGGCCTCCGCGTTTTCCGGAACGAGGCAGAGTCCGCCCGCGGTTTCGGGGCGGTAGTGGTCGGCGAGGCCGGCCATGAACACGGTCTTTCCGCTTGCTTCGCATCCGACGATCGCAAGTCTCATTTCGCTTCCTCCGCATGGCGCCAGGGCCCGCAGGACACGCAGGCCCCTCCTTCGGGGCTGAGGACGACCTGCCACCGGTCCGCGCGGCGTCCGTACGCGGAGAGGAGCGCGCCGGCCGCGCGCGGGTCGAAGTCGTCGAGCCGTCCCCGGCAGAGAAGTCGGCCGGCCGCGTCGACGGGCGGGGCGGACGAGGCGGGCCCCGCGTAGGCGAGCTTTTCCGGCGGATTGCGCGTCGGGACGGAGAAGAACGGGTCCGCAAGCAGCGCGACGAAGTCGACGAGCCGGGCCGACGCGACGGTTAGCACCGCGAGCGCGGCGTAGTCGCTGTCGCGACCTTCGCAGTCCCATCCGGGAGCGGTGAAGAGCGCGAAGGGCGCGACGAGCCGTCCGTCCGAGACGCAGCCGCGCACGGCGCCTGGCGCGTTCGGAAGGGCCGCGCGCGCCTCCTCGGCGAGGCGGAGGAGGCGGTCGAGGGCATCCTCCGGCGCGGCGACGGGGATGTGCGACCAGGCATAGCCCCGGAAGGCGGAGTATGTCGCGGCGGGTATCTCGATTCCAATGTCCATGTGCGCAAATTATACCGAACTTGCAGATGCCTTTTCAATCCGAAAAATGATATAATGTCAGCGATGAAACACAATCTCCCGACTGTCGTGGCGGCATTGGCCGCCTCTGCCGCCCTTGCAAACGGATGGGACGGCGTCCTGCTCAAGGGCCGCACCGACAAGGACAACCCCGTCGGCTACAGGTCCGGCGAAAGCATCGTCTTCACGCTGACGGCGTCGGCCGTTCCGGAAGACCTCGATGCGTCCGGCTGCTACGTGGAGTGGAAGCGCACGGGCGACGACGGGAAGGTCGAGACCGGAAAGGCGCCGTTCAAGGCCGGCGACGTCTGCAAGGTGACGACGTCGCTCGACCGTCCCGGCTTCGTGCATCTCGAGGCGTACGTGAAGGGTCCGGACGGGAAGGCGGTCCAGCGCGACAAGAAGGCGCCGGGCGCGCCGGACTGGTCGCCGACGAAGGCGGTGTTCTTCGACGGCGGAGCGGGGGTCGACGCAGACAGGATCGAGCAGTCCGCGCCCGAGCCGGCGGATTTCGACGCCTGGTGGGCGGAGCAGAAGTCGATTCTCGCCAAGGTTCCGGTCAAGGCGACGCGCAAGGAGGTGAAGACGGTCAACAAGTGCAAGATCTACGAGGTCTACGTCGACTGCGCGGGGCCGCGTCCGGTGAGCGGCTATCTCTTCATCCCCGAGGGCGCCGCGCCGAGGAGCTGCGGCGCGCGCTGCGCGTTCCAGGGCTACGGCTTCTACAGGCAGGGCTGCCCGGAGTGGGCGAGCTGGGGCTGCGTCGGCAGGAAGGAAATCTTCCTCGAGATCAACGCGCACGGCTACGAGCTCGGCCGCGAGCAGGCCTATTACGACGAGTTCGGGAAGGGCATCCACCCGCAGGGCTACTCCTACGGATTCTCGCCCGAGGAGAACGCGAAGCCCGAGACGGCGTACTTCCGCTGGATGGCGATGCGCGTCATGCGGGCGCTCCAGTACGTCAAGACGCTGCCCGAGTGGGACGGCAAGAGCCTTGTCGTCGAGGGCGGCAGCCAGGGCGGGCTCCAGACCAGCTGGGCGGCCGGGCTCGATCCGGACGTGACGCTGGCGCGTCCTTCGGTCACCTGGGGCTGCGACTACGGCGCGACGGACCCCGGCAAGCGGCTCCACGGCGGATGGTTCATCAAGCACGTTCCCGGCATCGACTACTACGACGCCGTGAACCACGTCAAGCGCGCGAAGTGCCCTGTCGAGGTCACGCGCGCGGGCCTCGGCGACTATACCTGCCCGCCGTCCGGGCTCGCCGCGTACTACAACGCGATCCGGACGCCGAAGTCCATCCTCTGGGTGCAGGGCTCGCAGCACGGCCTCGTCCCGCCGGACCCGAACCAGAAGTTCGTCGTCAAGGCCGGGCACGAGCAGACCGGCGCCGAGTCGAAGTCCCAGAGCGCGTCTTCGGACGTGAAGTAGCGTAGACGCGCCGCGAACAGGGAGGAGAGATGAGGACGCTTGCATTCGCAGCCGCCGCGCTGGCGGTCCATTCCGCGTTCGCGTTTTCGACGCGCGCGATGAAGACGACGTTCGGCCGCGACATGGACGGCCGTTGGACGGCGCATTTCGCGTTCGCGCCCGACAACAGCGGATTCGTCGCGAAGTACGGCCTCTACGTCGCGTGGGCGGACTCGAACATGGGGCTTCGGCTTTCCGGGTGGGCGAATCGCGCGAAGCTCGCTGACGTGACTCCCGAGACGGCCTCGTTCGCGTATGTCCTTTCCGGAGACGCCGCCTCGGCCCGCTGCGTGCGCTTCTTCCTCGCCGAGCCCACGCTCTCGTCCGCCGCGCGCGAGGACGGCGTGGAGCTTGTCGAGTCCGTGTCCACCGCCCTGAGCGGAAAGACGGGATGCCTTGTCTCGACAGGATACAAGCCGACCGGCACGTCCGCGCTCGAGACGATGTGCTTTCTGGCCGGGCCCGGGGACAGCAAGTTCGCCGCGCTTTTCTGCGCCCGCGATACGTCGTCGGCCGCCAATGCGAAGACGTACACGTCTTTCCTCCACCAGAAGGATGGCGCCTACTTCTGGCGCGTCGACTACGGATCCTCCGCGTCAACCGAACTCAACCTCGGCTTTTCCGGCGGAGAGACGAACCGCATCGTCGTGACGGCGGACGGTTCGCTGGCCAACATGGCCATCGAGACGGGGACAGGCAAGACGGGCTTGTGCGTCTCGACGGCCTTGGGAGGCCTGGAGGAGGCGGGAAACGAACTTGCCCTTTTCGGCAGCTATGGAAAGGACCATAGTGACAATCTGGGCAATTACGCCACCTCCACGCTCTGGGGTTTCGTCGCGCGCGATGGGGACGAGGTAAAGGTCAATCTGCTGCCGGCGACGAAGACGGAGGGGGAGGTAAAGACCGCCGGGCTTTACGACGTCGTTTCAGGGGAATTCCGGGAGTCCCTGACCTCCACGCCGCTGTCGGCGTCTGAATCCGCGCCGCTTCTCGAGGACTGTTCGGACCTTCTTGACCTCGAGGTCGTGAACGTCGGGCTGGAGCGGACAATGCGCGCGGTCCCGACTGTCCTTTCCAACGGGACGGTCGCCAAGGTCGACTTCTATTTCCCGCCCGCCGA
>Ga0310690_10001447_pt1 | contig 42076 bp, 68 predicted proteins | sample AusTroGonzalo_MG_2_FD_207661 | JGI IMG/M metagenome (GOLD analysis project Ga0310690, IMG submission 207661) | Bovine rumen microbial communities from tropical cattle in Woodstock, Queensland, Australia - Gonzalo_04 (v2) (version 2) | ecosystem: Host-associated > Mammals > Digestive system >... | reverse complement strand
TGCCTGAAGAACTTGTCCGTCTGAAGTACATCACTGGATACGCAAAACTTTATGAGAAGAATGAGTATAGTAAAGCATACGTTTCCCAGAAACAAGCCGTGAATATGGCTAATTATAAGAAGGAGCAGAAAGAAAATGATTGATGTATCAAAGAAAATCGTAATGAAGCCCATTACTGAAGTAAAGCCCTATGTGCGTAATCCTCGCAAGAATGAAAAGACAGTCAAACTGCTTGTGGATATTATTCCGAAAGTCGGCTTTAATGTTCCTCTGGTTATTGATAAAAATGGCATTATCGTCAAAGGTCACGCTCGGTATGCCGCCGCCATTCAGCTTGGAATGGATTCTGTACCGTGCGTTGTGACGGATGCCGATGAAGAAGCCATTAAACTGGACCGGATTGCTGACAATAAAATCTCTGAGTTTTCCGAATGGGTTACAGATGAACTGCTTCATGAAGTGGATATGCTGAATATTGACTTTGATTTGACTGAGCTTGGACTTCCGTCTGTGGCGTTTGATGATATTCCAGAACCGGATTTTGACGAGCCTTCTGGCGGTGATGATCCTGAACGTGCTGAAAAGTATAAGAAGTTTCTGGAAGAACAGCAAGCCAAAGAAGAAGCTCGACTTAAAAAACGTGTTGAACAGGCTGCTGGTCGGATGACGCCTGATGCTGTGGCTGAAGAAAACAAAAAGTATCAGAAATACTGGAAGGTTGTCTGCCCTGAATGCGGTAAGGTTATTTATGTCAAGGAAGGGGAAGCCGTATGGGAGATTCAGGAAGATACATCGCAGGAACAATAACAGTACCTGAACGGAAAAGCGTAATAGCTCCCGTTGTTCATGAGTTCAAGCGTGTTGGGATAGAGCATAAAGTGTTTGTCGATCCGGAGCATAAAGGGCATAAATGGAATATTACCAGAATGATGCTTTATCTTTGCACTCATTATCAGGACAGAAACGCAATTATAACGATGGATGATATCCTGTTTAAGGATGGATGGCTTGAGAAATGCGATGAGGTGCTTGATAATTCTGATTATCAGGTAGTAACGCTTTTGACAAATCGGAATTATACTGCAAATGACGTATGCGGAATCCATAAGGCAGACCAAAATTGGTGGATGTACGATCATTTTGTTCTTTTCAGGCAAGGTGTTTTGCGCCCTGAATGGTTTGATAAATTTATGGATTTTTGTCAGCATGAAACGCACCATCCGAAAGAAATAAACCATTACGACAACATGATAGGGCATTTTCTGCTTTTGAAAGGCTACAAGTGTGGGATTGTTCGTCCGAACTTTATTAAAATGCAGGACGTAAAGTCTATTTTGGGGCATAGGATTGTGGTAAAAGATGATAATTGAATGCGCTGTTAAACAAATATATGAATTGTTTCCAGATTTTGATAAGCGCTTTAAATTAAAGAGTAGTTATAAGCCTTATGTTCTGTTTACTGATGGTATTCCGGTTTCGTGCCTATGTGTGGCTCTTGAGGGTAAAAAATATGCTAAAATTCATGCTTGTTTTACACCAGCTCGGTACAGACGGAATGGATATTTGAAAGAATTGCTTACTGGCGTTTTGTCATTGTATAATGATAAGACGATTAAAGCCGACTGTCTTCCTGCAAGCGTAGGCGTGTTTCTGTCTTGTGGATTTAAGTATTCGTCAAAACGGTACTGTAATGGCTATACGCTTTATCACACAACGAAAGAAGGTGACAAGAATGGCTCGTCCTCGCAAGGAGATTGATTCGGAACAGTTTGAGAAACTGTGTGCGTTACAATGTACGCTTAAAGAAATTGCAGGTTGGTTCGGTTGTTCTGAGGATACTATTGAGCGTTGGTGTCAGCGTGAGTATCAGGATGAAAATGGTCAGCCGATGAGTTTTGCGGATGCATATAAAAATTTTTCGGTTGATGGCAAAATTTCGCTTCGTAGATTTCAGTTCAAAATGGCTGAGAAGAATCCATCTATGGCAATCTGGTTGGGCAAACAATGGCTCGGACAGCGTGACAACATTGATGTTGGTATGAGCGTTGATGACAGAGCTAAAGAAGTGGAGGCTTTAGATGCCTACTTTGCTGAACGCAACAAAGAAAGAGATACTTGATTATCTCACAAGCTATCCTGCCGATCTTGGCAGGATTCTTGGCTTTACGGACTTCACTGATCTGCACAACGGATGGCTGAAGAAAATTGTCCTTCCCAAAGGTGACTTTACACTACAAGCACATCGTGGCTCATTTAAGACAACCTGTCTGTCTGAAGGGATAGCTCTCCGTATGCTTTTTTATCCACATGAGAACACGATTTTCATGCGTAAGACAGGCGGTGACGTTGTGGAAGTTGTCCGTCAGGTATCAAAGATACTGCATAGTCCGATTATTGCGTATTTATTCAAGTGTCTGTATGGTTATGATATTGGCTTTGTATCAGAGAACAGTGCGTCTATAACGCTGAACAATTATGACACTACCAGAGGCGCCGCACAGCTATTGGGTATTGGTACAGTCGGTAGCTTAACAGGTAAACACGCTGATTGTGTGATAACAGACGATATTGTGAACATCAATGATCGCACGAGTAAGGCTGAACGTGATCGGATAAAGTTAGTCTATCAGGAACTGCAGAACATTAAGAACCGTGGCGGAGTAATCATCAATACTGGCACTCCTTGGCACAAAGAAGATGCTTTTACTCTGATGCCAAACATCGAAACGTATGACTGCTACAATACCGGACTGTTGACTGATGAACAGATTCAAGCATTAAAAGAAAATATGACGCCCAGTCTGTTTGCCGCAAATTATGAACTGCGTCACATAGCCTCTGACGATGTGATCTTTACAGAGCCTCAAATCGGCGGTGATCCTTCGTTCGTGGAACAGGGTTCGGGGCATATAGACGCCGCTTATCATGGAGAAGATTACACAGCGTATACTCTGATTCGGTTAGTTAACGGCAAATACTATGTGTATGGCAGGATGTGGCGTAAGCATATAGATGATATTCTGGATGAAATTCTGGAAATTCATCACGGCTTTATGGGTGGTAAGATTTACTGTGAAGAGAACGGTGACAAAGGCTATCTTGGCAAAGACTTGCGCAAACGTGGAGAGCGAGTGGTTATTTATTCAGAGCATATGAATAAATATGTAAAAATCACAAGCTACTTGAAATTCGAATGGCAGAATGTTATATTTGTCAAGGGCACGGATGCGGAGTATATTAACCAGATATGTGACTTCAATGACAACGCTGAACACGATGATGCTCCAGACAGTCTATCTAGCATGATTCGTGTGATTCCGAATAAGGTGCGTGGCGAAGGATATCTAAATGTGTTTGGGAGGGCATGAGCATGAAAACGTATCAGGACTTACTTGCTGTTGGTGAAGATGAAAAGGAACGGATGCAGTTCTGCCTGTCTGCCATTAAAGAGCATCAGTCCAGTCTAAAGTACAGGATTGCAGAAGATGCTGAGTTGTACTACAGGAATCTGAATCCGACAATCATGCGTCTTCAGAAATTCATTCGGAACGCTATGGGGCAATCTGTTCCTGACAACTTCTCGCCTAACAATAAGATTCCGAGCAATCTGTACCATTATTTTGTCACGCAGGAAGTTGAAACACTTCTGGGCAATGGTGCGACCTTTAAGAAGGACGATACAAAGGATAAGCTCGGAAAAGACTTTGACCAGAAGTTACAGGAATGTGCAAAACACGCTATTAATGGGTCATGTGCATATGGATTCTGGAATTTTGACCATATTGAAGTATTCAATTATCTGGAATTCGTGCCTCTGTACGATGAATATACCGGAGAGTTAATGGCAGGAATCCGGTACTGGCAGATCGATTCAGCGAAACCCCTTTGTTTGGCTTTATTTGAGCCAGACGGCCTTACCGAATATGTAAGGGAAAAAGGTAAGGACATGGAAGTAAAGACGCCCAAAAGGGCCTTTAAAACGCTTAAAATACGGTCCGAAGCTGAAGGTGAAATGGTGACTTCCGGTAGCAATTATGAAACGCTTCCGGTTGTTCCTCTGTACAATGAGGATAAACAGTCTGCCATTATCGGAAAACAAAACACGTTGGACGCATACGATCTTACGCTGTCGCAGATGGTGAACAATGTGGATGACGGCAATTTCATTTACTGGATATTGAAGAATTGTGGCGGTATGGACGCTGTTGATGATGAACGGTTTATCAGTCAGTTGAAAATCACACACATGGCTCACGCTGATGGAGATTCTGGTGCAGGTGTGGAAAGTCATGTTGTTGAAGCTCCATATGCGGCGAACAATTCGACTCTGGAAAACTTAAGGCGTCAACTGTTCGATGATTTCATGGCTTTGGACACAAAAGAGATCGCAGGTGGGGCTGTTACTGCCACACAGATTAAGGCGGCGTATGAGCCTTTGAACAGTAAGTGCGACCAGTTTGAATTTAATGTCATTGATTTTGTGAACAGGATTATGGCTCTTGCAGGAATTGACGATGATGTAAGCTTCGTTCGCAGCAAGATTGTAAACACGAATGAAGAAATCCAGAACACGCTTGCCTCTGCCGAATATCTGGATTCTGGTTATATTACGAAGCGTATCCTTACGCTGATGGGTGATCCTGACAAATACAATGAAGTTATAGATGCGTTGATTGCAGAGGATTCGGCGAGATTCGATGCTGAAGGCGAGGTAGAAGTAGATGAGTCTGTCCAGTAAGTTTGGTGACGCTCGTATGAAGCGTTTGGGGAAAAGACTTCACAAAATATACGCACAAGCGAGCGAGGAATTGACCGAAAAGGTTGATTCCTTTTTTGCAGATTTTGAGCGTTTAGACAAAGAGAAAAAAGCATTGGTTGATGCGAAAAAACTGACAGAAAAAGAGTACATGGTATGGCGTAAGAATAAAATCCTGATGAACAAAAAGTACACGGACTTGCGTGATTCTATGGCTCAAAGGATGACAGAAGCAAATAAGATCGCTGCAAAATACATGAACGGTGAACTTCCTGCTGTGTATGCCAACAATTTTAATCAGGTTGTTAAGGATGTAAAGAGCAAAGTAAAAGGCTTTTCCTTTGATCTGGTAAACGAAAACACGATTCGAAAACTGTCTACATCAAATAAGACGTTGTTGCCGTATAAGTTTGTGGATGGACGCAAGGATGTGCGATGGAACACAAAGCGTGTGAACAGTCAGATATTACATGGCATCCTTCAGGGAGAGAGTGCTCCGCAAATGGCTAAAAGACTTCAGAACGTAACAAGGATGAATGAGGAAAGTGCGTTGAGGAACGCACGTACTGCTGTGACTTCAGCCCAGAATAAGGGAAGGGTGGATGCCATGGAAGATCTGGCAGAGGAAGGTGTTATTCTGGAAAAGGAATGGATAGCAACAAAGGACAGCCGTACACGTGATGCTCATGCTGAATTGGACAGAGTTTCTGTTCCGATTGATGAGCCTTTTGTAAATGAGATAGGCGAGATAATGTTCCCCGGTGATCCTGATGCTGATCCTGCGAATACGTATAACTGTCGGTGCACAATAGCGGAGGTCGTGAAAGGCTTTGTAAAGAAGCGGAGGGATGATTAATGGTCATCAGTCATAGGCCAGAGTTTGAGCGTAGATTTGAGAAAGCTGTAGAGAAAGCTCTCCGTCTGGTAGGCGGACAAGCAGAGAGAATTGCTAAAGAGACGATTTCCGATATGGAAGCAGTCGATACTGGCTTCCTTCGAAACAGTATCACTTTTGCTCTCGCAGGAGATAGTGCTAATACGCCCATGTATACGGACGATACAAAGGGGCAGACAGGAGAGTATTCAGGGGAAGCTCCCGAGGATGAAGGTGGAAAGGTGCGTACTGTATACATTGGCACGAATGTTTATTATGCTCCGTATGTGGAATACGGAACAAGCCGAATGGCAGCTCGTCCATTTTTAAGTCAGTCCATCTCGTCGCATCAAAGAGACTATCAGGAGCTTTTTGAAGATGCGTTTAATGCTTTCTTATAATTCATTATACTTATAATGTATTATAATCATACATTTACTATTATTATATAAGGAGAAGAAAAATATATAATAATAATAATAAAATGCACCTTTATCCTACAGATACATACATTGAGTTTTCCACATGTTTATCCACATGTACAATCTGGTAAACTGTGAAAAACTGCTGTAACCGTTGATTTTTCTGGGTTTGAACCTTTGGTCAGGAATTGTGGATAAGTGCCTTGTGTATAGAATATGAATACGTATACATTTTCATTGATTTGATGTTCGATTTTTCAAACATCGTCAAAATGATGACGGCTGAACACGTTGAAATATATAGTGTTTAGCCTTGATGTAAAATATGGTCATTTTGTATAGAAATACGTGAAAATGAATAATCGCGTACAGCCCTTGTCTGACCTTTGGATCGATATCTTGTTCATTGAAGGGTTAAAAGCCGTAAAAAGGCCCTTTTTGAGCCAAATAAGGGGATTCGGTTATATTCCGTTATTGATCGTTATTAAACAGCAAAAAGTTTTCCACATTCGCATTGCCCCTTGACAAAAGTTATCCACAGGTGCTATCCTTTAGGCACAATCAGGGTAGCACCCGTTAACAGCGAAAGGATTGTGAGAAAAATGGCAGATTTTGAGAAGGTTATCAAGAAGCACATGAATGATGAAGGCTCTATTCCTGCAGATTCTGTCCCTGCACTCGTTCAGTCACTAAGCAAGTATGTGGGAGAAAATTTTGTGAGCGTTGATCGCTACAACACGAAAAAGACTCTCGCTGATGAACTGCAGACCAAACTAGATGAGAGCACTGATCTTCAGGGAAAATACGACAAGCTCAAGACTGAGTACGATGCGTACAAGAATGAGCAGGAAGCAAAAGAAGTACGTGTTCAGAAACAGGATGCGTACAAAGAAATCCTGAAGAGCCTGAACATTCCTGATAAGCGGTGGACAGCCATCTTGAAAACTGTCAACTTCGATGAGTTGAAAATGACTGATGGTAAGCTCGATGATGTTGAGAAACTGACCAAAGAGGCTAAAGAAGAGTGGGGCGATTTCATCGTAACCACAAAAGAGACTGGCGTCAGTTCCGCTAATCCTCCTGCCAACAACGGTGGAAAGTCAACTCGCACGAAGGAAGAAATCATGGCAATCAAAGATACGACCGAGCGTCAGAAAGCGATTGCCGAAAATCATGAGTTGTTCGGCTTCTAACCGAGCAGAAAGGATGGTACAATATGCCTACGAATGTTACTACTTCGGCTGAAAGCAATGTCATTACTACTCAACAGATGGTGAAAGTCCGTGAGGTAGACTTTGTTGAGCGGTTTACTGGCACGATCCTGCGTAAACTGATTGAGGCTCTGGGTGTTACCCGGAAGATTCCGCTTCAGGAAGGCACTTCCCTGTATGTGTATAAGACTGTTGGCACTCTGCAGTCTGGTGAAGTTCCTGAGGGCGAGATCATTCCGCTGTCCCAGTATGAACGGCAGAAGGAGCAGATCGGTGAAATCACGATTAAAAAGTGGCGCAAGGCCGTGACTGCTGAAGCGATCAAAAAGTCTGGCTACAATGAGGCTGTGAATGAAACCGATAAGAAGATGCTTCTGGACATCCAGACTGGCATTCGTTCCGATTTCTTCAGCTTCCTGAATGGACTGAACGGAACTGTTGTAGGAGCTTCTACCCTTCAGGCTGTTCTCGCTAAGACTTGGGGCAACCTTCAGGTACTGTTTGAGAATGACGCTGTTGAAGTTGTGCACTTCATCAATCCTCTGACCATTGCTGACTATCTGGCGACAGCACAGGTAACCATGCAGACTGCTTTCGGTATGAATTATATCGAGGATTTCCTTGGCATGGGTACGGTTATTATGAATAGCCAGATTCCCGTAGGCACGGTTATTTCCACAGCAAAAGAGAACATTATCCTGTACTACCTGACCATGAACGGCGAAGTGGCACAGGCGTTCAATCTGACCGCTGATGAAACTGGATACATCGGCGTACACAACAGTCAGACTGACAACCGTGCTCAGCTTGAACTGCTTGCCATGAGCGGCATCCAGTTCCTTGTGGAATATGCTGATGGCGTGGTTGTGGGACAGATTGATTCTACGCCTAGTCTCGGCTCTGTTACTGTGACTTCTGACCAGACTGGCGCTTCTTCCGGTCAGAGCCATATTAGTACGAGCGGATATGGCCTTGGCACCGGCGAGAAGTTCGTCTATAAGACTGCTGCTTCTGATGCTCCTTCTGTGACCTACGGACAGAAGCTGAATGGATGGACGAATCTGCCGAGTGGCGGAATCATTACTCCGACTGCTACTCATACAAAGATTGCCGTTGCAGCGGTTGACAGTAACGGACGTGCTCAGGCGGCTGGTAGCCAGACACTGTCTATCAAGTCCTAATTGAAAGGGTGGGAGCGACAATGGTACTGTCTGAATTGTGCCAAGAGCTGAAGAACTGGTTCTGCGATGATGCGGATATCCATTCAGGCACTTACACGATTGAGAATGGGACGTTGTCGCTCCCATTCCTGCTTGATGGACAATATTTCAGGATCGCAGGTTCTGTGCTGAATGATGGCGTATATAAGTACGGAGATGCCGAACTTGAGCTGAAGGATGAAACATTTGTTGGAGCAATCTGGGCCATGAGAATTCCTCCGTCTTTTGTGGAATTGGCAGAACAGATTGATTCATGGATTGAGAAAAACGGTGATGCTGTAGCTTCGCCGTACCAGTCCGAAAGTTGGGGTGGCTATTCGTACTCGCTAAAAAGCGGTGGAGCGGAAAGTGGTTCTTTGGATTGGCGTGTTGTGTTTGGCGGATCGCTGAACAGATGGAGGAAGCTATGACGATGATCGAAGAGAGCATGGAATCTTGTGCAATTATGCAGAAGGTACGTGTTCCTGATGGCGAAGGTGGCTTCTTCACGGAATGGACAGAGGGCGCGGGGTTTAATGCTTCCATTACATTCGATACGTCCCTTCAGGCAAGAGTGGCTGACAAACAGGGCGTTAGCTCTTTGTATACAGTCACTACCGCAAAGAACGCTAAACTTGATTTCCATGATGTGATTAAGCGTTTGCGTGACGGAAAGATTTTCAGGATCACGAGCGATGGAGATGATAAACAAACGCCTGATCGAGCTGTGTTTGGACAGTATCTTCAGGTAACAGCTGAAGAGTGGGTGATTCCATCATGAACAAAGATGCTGCGATTCATGCCTTCTTTTCATCGTTTGGACTTGTGGCTTATCCTGCAGTATCCGTTCCGACTTCTGGAGATGAAAAGCCATCATTCCCATATATTACTTACACAATCGCTACAGATTCTGATTTAAACAGAACTGTAGCGAGTGCTTCTGTGTATTATCGCTCTGAAACATGGACTGATTTGAACAGTAAAGTGCGACAGATATCAGAAGCAGTTGGGACTAAAGCGGTCATTGAATGCGATGAGGGTGCAATAATTATCAGGAAGGGTAGCCCTTTCGCTCAACCGATGGGGGACGATTCTGATAATATGATTAAGCGAAAGGTGCTTACATTTGAGGTGTTATTTGCAACTACTTATTAAAAGGGGGAAACAGATATGAGTGCTCCGGGCCTCACTACTCCGCTTCGGACTGAAACGTTTGAAAACCTTCAGTTGAACGCAGGTATTTTTCTTATCAACTGTGATTACTCCGGTATTGATAATGCGGGAGCATTGAAAACGGCTATTCAAGCAGCCGTTTCCGGTAGCTCTGGTGCGTTAGGAACAATTGTTGGTGCTACTCGTGGCGGTGGCTCGTTCACGGTTACTCGTGAGCTTCGTCAGCCTGAAGTAGACGGTAGGCGTTACGGTTTCAAGGGAGACACGTTCGTTGACAGCGTGGAAGCACAGCTTTCTACTACGCTTGTGGAAGTCACGCCTGAAAACCTGAAAATGTTGTTTGGCAGCGCTACCATTACAGGGTCGGCTCCGAAACAGACAATCAAGCTTAATACCGCTATTGATACAGCTGATTATCTGACAAACATTGTTTGGGTTGGCGATATCGCTGATGGACGGTATGTACTGATTTGTCTGAACAACGCTTTGAATCAGGCTGATATCAGTCTGACCTTCACGGACAAGGGCGAAGGTACGCTCCCTGTTGAATTCCATGCGAAACAGGCAAACGTTGACGATTATGATACAGCTCCGTTTGAAATCGTGTATTTGAGTCCGGCTACATAAACAAGCCTTGAAAGGGGCAGGGGAAGACCCCTGTCCCTTGATTTATTAAGAGGAGAGGAAAACGATGGCTAAACTTTTAGAAAAGAACGGTGCTGAAATGTGTGCATCGTTGGTTAATATAGCGACACCTTTAAAGCATTTCATGGAAGATCAGGAATTTGATAAGGCATGGAAAAAAGCAACAATGAAAGGCCTTAAAACTGGAATGACTGATGTGCTTCGGATTTATTCCGATCTTGTTCCGCTTTTGTTTGGCGATAAACATTTGAATGATACTTTGGCTATCCTCGCAGAAATAGAAGGAAAAAGCGTTTCTGAAATGTTGAGAATGAATGGTACAGAGCTTCTTACTGATGCGTTAAATGCGTGGAATGAACAGGTGAAGCCTTTTTTTATTCAGCTCGGCGTTTCAGTTGGCGTGAAACAGTAATAAGTCTGATTGAACAGCCAACAATAGGATGGGTGGCACGAATCAATTATTTGACAGCTAAAAGCGAAGTCCGGTATATTGATTTGTATGCGATGGATCTTGTCTGGAAGTTGGTACAGATGAAGACTGATGCACCCCTTCCAATGCCGAGTGAACTTTGGGCAAATAAAAATAAGGTGGATAAACGTTCAAGCAAACAGATAATTAAGGATTTGCTAGACGGATTGGGCGGTGAGTAAATGGATATTTTCAGCTTGGTGGCAAAGCTTACTCTTGATACGGATGAGTTTGATAAAGAGTTAGATAAAGCCGAAAGCGCATTGGATAGTTTTGAAGAGCCAGACGCTCCTGCTCTTGAGTTGGACAATGATGATTTTAATGATTCCATTGAAGAATCACAGGGGCTTGGGCAAACCTTTGGGACAGAGATGGAAACTGTTTTCAAAGGCATAAAAAGTGCCTTGACGGTGACAGGTATTGTCGGTGCTATTACCGGAATTGTGAACAGTCTGAAAGAAGCTGTGAATATGACTGCTGAAACTGCTGACGGAATCGATAAGGGTTCGAAGCGGTTGGGCATTTCACGTCAAGCTTACCAACAATGGGATCATGCATTACGCCAGAGCGGAGCAGGAATCAATGACCTTTCTCGTGGACTTATGAATATGCAGACGGCTATAAAAGCAGCAGATGTGTTACATGTTCCGTTTGCTGATGCCGAAGATGCCGTTGACGGACTCGCTGATAAAACTGTCGGTTTGAGTGGAGATGTGTATGAAGCATTACGCGATCTTGATATGTTGGGTGACCTTTCAGAGGGCAAGTTTGGAAGCGCTGAAGAATTAATGAATTCTGTCCTGTTAAAACTCGCTGACTTTGAAGGCTCTACAGAAGATCGTGGAATTTTAGCTAGAAAGCTATTTGGGCGTGGGGGTAATAACCTTAATGCTCTTCTGGACGAAGGCGCAGAAGGTGTAAAAGACCTTTTGTCTGAAGCCGAAGACCTTGGCTTAATCATGACAGATGAAGAAATAAATAATGCTGTTGCTTATGGTGATGCTGTAGCCAATCTGAAAGCAGAGTTGGACGCTATTAAACAGGCGTTTGTTGCAGACATTATTCCAAATTTGACTAGTGCGGTTACAAATCTTACTGAATTTCTTGCGATTTTGAATCCCAGAAATCGGGAAACGGGGCTACAGAAAACCCTTGAAGACATTGACAAAAAAGCGTTGGATGCCGGGAATAGACTTGATGATACCGGAACTAAAGCCGAACTGATGATCGAAAAACTTGCTAGCATGGGCGATTACTGGACTCTGGATGAACAAGGAAAAAAGACTTGGAATGCCCTTGCTAAAGAGTTTGTTGAAACGTATCCGCAGTTTGCAGAGTACATTGATCTTGAAAACAACAAGATATTGGGCAATACAAAAGAGATAGAAAAGAATATTGATGCTTGGGTGAGAAGAGAAAAACAGGCTTTGCTTGATAACGCTTTTGCGGAGAAACGGGCGGCTGTTGCTGAACGTGCTGAAAAGGCGATCGAAAAAGGTGCTGAAGCCATGTCCAAACAGATTGATGCGGATATGGAACGACTGGGTGCAATTGAGAAGGTCAATGAACTGATGAAGGATGCCGGTTCTGACAAAAGGCTTGGAAAGGATGCGAATTATCAGCAAGCGATAGATTTCATCAATGCCAATACTAAAGCAGGATCAGACCTTGAACTTGAAACGGTAACGGCTATTTCGGAATGGGGAAAGCTTGAAGAAGAAGCTGAAAACTTGAGGAAAAAGGCGGCTGAATTACAGGAAGAAGCAGACAATGCACAGGCAGAACTTGAAAAGAATCAACAGGCTCTTGTGCAGTACATGGCAAAAGGACAGACGGAAACAGATTCAACAAAGGAAAAAGTTGAAGAACTTACAAAGGCTTTGTTGGCTGTTCCCCAAAAAATTCCGATCAGTTTTCCTCTGTTCAGCAATATGTTCAGGCCTCACGCAATCGGTTCGGATTATATCCCTTATGATAACTATCCTGCCTTACTTCATCGTGGGGAGAGAATTCTCACAGCGACAGAAGCGAGACAAGAAGGAAAGAGCATTGATCTTTCAGGGCTTGCTGACAGTATTACTGCTGCTGTAAGGCGTGGTATGGAAGGAGCAACTGTGCATAGTTATTTGAACGGCAAAGATATTACTGATGAGGTAAACAGAAATAATATTCAAGCCGTAAAAGGACGGAGGTTTCGTTAAATGAGAAGCAGATACAGAGTAAGCGTTGGTGGCGTTCAGATGGACACGCTTGATGACAACCTGTTGATTCTGGATGTGTCATATGCTCCGGCAGATCCACAAGTAAACACGAACAGAGTGGCAAACATGTCCGGTTACGACTATGGCGATCCCTATCTGGAAAAACAGGTTGTCACTATCACTTTTGAACTGCACATCTATGACATTCTGAAACGAAACGAGGCCTGTCAAAAGGTAAATCTATGGGCTTCAAACGGCGGGACATTGACTGTGAATGACCGGAAGGATCAACGCCTTGTCTATGTCCGATGCGAACAGTTCGCCTCAATTACAAGTATGAGAAACTGGACTGACCCATTGACTATTGTGTTCGCTACAACTGAATTTCCTTATTGGCAGTCCATGACAGAAAAATCGATCACAATTAAATCATCTGGCTCTGGAACACTTAAGCTTGACGGAAATTATGGAAAGGCTCTTGTGTTTGTGGAAGCTACTGCTGATGCGAATGTCACTTCGTATAGAATTGATGTTGGGGATACCTTCATAGAATTCAAAAAAACGCTCTCTTTAGCCTCTGGAGACAAGTTGACGATAAATAATACACATTGGCGTTATCTAACGGTAAAACAGGCCGGAAAAAGCGTTTTAAGCAAGATGGATCCGGCATCGTCAGATAGTCTGTTAGCTGTGTGTGGTGAGAACACAAAAGTAACGGTTAAAGCCAACGGCAAGATAACGACTGTCGTAAAGGCGAGGGGGTTGTGGTTATGACCAAATTACCCAGACTTTATGTGAAAAACAGTTTTTCAAAGATTATTTATCCGATAAGCCTTACAATCACACAGAACATTGTTCCGTTGTCTACAGCGTCCATTACGCTTCGACGTGGGGACGAGCTTCCTTCCAGAAGTTACGTGGAGCTGTTTACGCCTTACGGATCAGCGGGAATGTTTAGGGTGCGTTCGCCTCATAATGTCTATGGAGATGATTATTCCACAGCAGAACTTGAGCATATGGTAGCAGAGGTTGGGGATTATGTCGTAAAAGGTGAGTATAGTCAGATGATGGCTGCTAATACGGCTGTCAAGACTGTGTTCGGTCATTATAAGGGTAGCCATTGGCAATTAGGCTCGTATTCTGCAATCGGTACCGGAAGTATCGCCCTTGAAGCGAAATATGAGTCTGTCCTGAATATTCTTCTTTCTATCATGGAACAAGTGCCTGATTGCATGATGACATTTGATTTTAGCGTTACGCCTTGGAGATTGAATATCGTAAAGCAAGGAACAAGCGTTGTCGCAGAGGGGAGACTGTCACGGAATGTGCGGTCTGCTACGGTTACATATGATGATTCGGAGCTTGTTACTCGTGTCTGGTATCAAACGTTTTCAAAGGACAAGGAAGGAAAAAGCGTTAGCACGTGGGTCAGTAAAGATGCGGATACGCTGAAAACATACGGCGTTGTCGAAAGTAGCGTAAGCACATCCGTGGACATGACAACGGCGGAGATTAATGCGACCGTCAATAATTACCTTAAGGCTCACAAAAATCCGAAAACATCGGTCAGTATTCAAGCGAGTGAGTTAAACAGGATTACGGGAGAACGTGTGGACAAGTTTCTGATTGGCGACCTAATGCGTTTGGCTATTCCTGATTACAATATCACAGTCGAGCTTAATATTACTTCCATCATGTGGAGCGACGTATATAATAAACCGGACTCCGTGATGGTGCATTTAGGCGATGAAGAGGATACTGTCGTGACCTTCCTGCACAATCTTGATGCTACGGGATCAGGAACAACTGGTGGTTCAGGTGGTGGCGGTGGGAAAAAGAAACAGGAATATGAATGGGGCGAATACAAAAGCGATTTTCAGGTACTGGACGATCAAATTTATGGCTATGTTCAGAAGGTTAATAAACAAGGAGCTATTCTTGAACAAGCCGGACTGGACATTAACTCAAAAGGCGTGTTAATATATTCGCAGGACAATGCAAATAATATCTTGTCCAAAATTAATGTTCAGGCTGATCGGATTAGTCTTGTGGTAGAAGGGACTGGGCCAAATGCAAAGGTTAAAAGAGCGTCCATCGTCGCAGCCATTAATAAGGGAAAGAGTACTGTAAAGATTCAGGCTGATGAGGTTGAGTTAAGCGGATTCGTAAAGATGGACAGATTTTCTTCATTGGACGGAACTGTGACAAGGCTTATTACTGGACAGACAAGAGCCTCAAAGCTATGGGCTTCGACAATGCAAGGGAGTTCCATTAGCGGTCAAGCTGTGTACGCTGATAATTTTTATCTTGACAGACATTCTGTTACCGCAGGAACTATCACGGTTGACGGTACGAGATATAATGTTTTGAGGTGGTCATGATGAAAGAAAAGATTGAAGCATGTTTTGACAGATTGCAAGAGCTTGATATTAAAGCAACAATTACGAACATGGAAACGCTTCTGCAAACATTATATGATTTGCGTAGTGTGTACCAACAATTGATAGCGGAAGAGGGTGCTGACAATGGAAGGACTCAGGCTGATCCTGAATGATGGAACAGTCATTGAAAACGGTAGAGCAGGTGTTTCAGAAAATGACCTTGTGCTTTGGTTTCCGAACTATTCTCTGCAACAGGTGGCTTCCATTGTGTTTAACAAGACGAAAATGTTGCGAGTAAGTTTCCAGTCCGGTAGCGATAGCGTGACTTATCAGGGGTACACGAACTGTACAATGATAAGCGACAACTATACTGGCGAAGTCGTTGCTTGCATGAAAAAGGGGTGATATTATGAGTTGGAGCATTGACAAAAACACAAATACCATTACAATGCATAAAGGGGATACTGGAGCATATTATGTGCGACTTACCAAAAGAAGTGGTACAGACTTTGAGGAAGGCGATGTGGCGATCTGGACTGTCAAGCAGGGCAGTAATGTCAGGATCGAGCGTGAATTTCCGCTGAATGATGATGAAGGACTTGGGAATGGAAGATTCCTAATTTCGTTCCGCAATTCGGATACTGATTCACTTCCGACTGGAGCTTACACGCATGGAATCAAGGTTGTGTTGAATTCAAGGCGTACGAACGGCAATGTTGTGGATGGAGATACTGTGCGAGAGCTTGATAAAAGTCGTGGGGCTTTGAATATTCTGGATGTTTTGAAAGGGGTATGAGCATGAGTGAAGTAAGCGTAAATCCTGAAGAGCTTATAGAAACAATTGACTATGAGGTTGAGGATGCAAATGTTATTCCCTTTCCGATTGATCCAACGCTCACGATTCAGGGGGAAGCTGCGGACGCTAAAGCTACAGGCGATGCGATTTCGGCAATCGTCTCAAATATGCGTATAAACAGCAAGTCCGCAGAAAACAATTCCTTCACATTGTACGGCTCCGATATTCGTGTTACTTCAGGTGAAGGAACGCAAACCATCGATCAGGCAATTGATGAGCTTTCGGATCGGAACGCAGGAGATATCCTGTATGATACAGAAAACCTTATCACTATAGGCACAAAGATTTCCGAAATAGATACTGCTATCAATACAGGGCTGTCTACAGAAGATATTGACGCAATATTTGATGAAGTCTTTGAAGTGGAGGAGGACGAAAGCGATGGAGAATCTTAAAATCGATGGTATAAAATATCTGCTTGGGAAAATTAAGGAATATCTTTTTGACACTTTCGTGCAACTCAAAGACGCTATCCTTACCGTAAACGGTGAAGAGCCAGACGAAAATGGGAACATCAATATTGTCCGTGTTGATAGAGCGGACAATCTGGTTACATCATTCAGGCAGAATTCGACCGGAACATTTCTTCAGCGTTCGTCCGGTGGTAGTGCTGCGATTGTCAGCGGTGAAGCCAAATTAATGTCTGTGTATGGGAATTCCGTTCATGAGAATTATGAGCCTGATATTATTGAAGTGTCTGTGTACAGTGAAAGCGAAGAAGACCAGATTACAGCAAAGCTTACAGATAAAGATACATTTTTGCTTAAAATTGAAAATAGTGGAAGTACTGGAACAATAACGCTCACTTATTCAACTGCTTCTGGTGAATGGAGTGAAGAGCCTGTAGAATATGGTATTACGGTTGAAGGAACGCCTATAAACAATGACCAAATATCTATTGAGTACACAAAAGAGGTGCGAGGATTAATCAGTCCTGCAACACCTGATGTTTTTGTAAGCACTGGATGGAATCTGTATGATCCAATTAATCAGTATGCTAAAGTTGTGCGATATAGCGACGAATATGGATACCGGATTGACGGTGATTTTTCAAGCATTTCGTTTTCTACAACGCCGTCAGGGACGCCAACTCCGATTACTCCTGCAAACAGATTGTTTCAAGTGCCAAGCGATGGTTACATTCTTGTTTCTGGCGGTAACACTTCTAATACGGCTATTTATCCGACATGGAGCGATTGGACTGGCGGTTATCCCGGCGGGTTTGAAGAATTCACGACTTCCATTATCAATCTTGCGTCCGTCAGGCAAACATATTTCCCATATGGGCTGTGTTCCGTCGGTAGTGTGCGTGACGAAATCGCTATCAGTCAGTCCAGAGTTATAAGACGTATTGACAGGGTGGAATATTCTTACGAAAACCTGCAATACGCCAAGTCTACAGGGCGTGGCTATGAGTATGATGAAGACTACATTTACATTGTCCGCAGTAACCCTGAAACGTCTATTATTTCGCTTAATGGTACTTACGAAGCCAACGATCATGGGATTGAGTACTTTACAGAGACAATCGTGCCTACCACCGCTCAAACAAACTACAGTATGAACATCAAAAACAAGCTTGAGCGTGACACAGTAACGATTTCACAGCAGACCCTGTCTGCCGTAGAACAGGCACAAATCAGAACGAACATTGATGCTCCAAGTAAAAGCGACATTGCAAATGCTATCGCATCTTTGAACGGCTCAATCATAGTCAGAGAATATTCATATAAAAGCACTGCGGATGTTACTTCAGGTGGAACAAAAACTGTTTCTGCTGAAAATTATGGGATTCAGCCGATTGATGGATATACTCCTGCAGCAGCTGTCGTTGTGACTTCTGGCTCTAAATACTTTGTGCCGTATGCATGTTATCCTGTTTTGACTGGTACTGTTTTAAGCATTCGTAATGTCTATTCATCTACAGTAACTAGCGATTGGACAAGCAAAGTACGCTTCATCTGGATTAAGAACGAATTGCTTGGGCAGTAAAGAAAGGCGGGAGAGATAATGCGTGTTATTAACGTAAACCTTGCTGATCTTTCAGCCAAGTCATTGTATTTGGGTTATGTGGGAGAGAGAAATCATGTAAAGGTGGTCATTTATTGTGCCTCGTTTTTCAATAAGTATCCAAATGCTGTGGCGACAATGGTAGCCAAGCCTCCCGTTGGCGATATTTATCCGGTGATATTGCAGAAGGTCGAAAAAAATCTTGTATGGTTTGTCACGGAAAACGATATAGCTAATTCTGGTGGCGGTGACTTCCAAATCACATTCACACAAGACAATGAAGTTATCAAAACAGCAATAGGGCATTACAGTATTGATTCGTCGATGACTGCCAATGGCGATCCCCCTACACCATTGGAAGATTGGCTTGAAGAAGCACAAGAGGTGTTAAGCGAAATTCAGGAATATGAGCAAATCATTGACGCAGGAGGCATTATTGTTGATACCATTTCAAGCACAGCTCCTGTGATCGTTGGCGAAAAGAATCACAGGTATCTGTGTGGAGAGGTGGAAGAAATTAGCATTACGCCTCCACAGGAAGGAATTATGGATGTTGTTTTTACATCAGGTGCGACCCCAGCTGTTCTGAACGTTCCTGAAACGGTTATGCTTCCAGAATGGTTTGATGATACAGCTCTTGAAGCGAACACGACTTATGAAATCAATATCATGGACGGCGTTTATGGGGTTGTGGCAATGTGGAATGATTAAAGGAAGGGGTGAAAAAAAATGGTGCGTGTGACAATGCCTGGCATTATGCAAAACGGAATCCAGTATATTGAATTTGCAGGACTTTCAACTGACGATAAGCCATTGGGAAACTTTGCGACTGGCAGTCTGTTTTTGGAAGTTGATACTGGCGATGTGTATGCCTATGATGAAGAAAACGATGAATGGGATCAAATCACAGCTTTAGGTGGTGAAGGATAATGCACGGAGCTAACATGACCTCGCTTCGGCGATTGCTGATGATCAACAGCATGGGACAAAGGGCAAGCGAGTACGAAATCACGGGCAACCCCGTATCCTTCAACACGAATCTGTCCAAACCGCTGAAGCAGATGCTGATCCCGTTTACTCCTGTGCAGAGTGGGAGCGGAGATCCTTCCCCGGATAACGTTCGTCCTATCACGGGATGGACAGGGGTAAATGTGTACAGGACGGGAGTCAATTTGTGCGGTGGGAAACGCTTTGCAGATGAACTAAAAGCGAGATATCCTTCTGCAACAATTGATGAAACAAATAAAACAATTTCTTTTGCGTATAATGCTTCAACAACGGCGGGAGTATATTTCCCTAAAGTTCCGTTCAAGGAAAACACACAGTATACATTTGTCCTTGCAATGAAGAATGATTCTGTTGCACGTCCAAATCTGCAAATATATTACACGGACGGGACAACCACGAACCTTGTAGACTTATCCACAACAGGCACAAAGGAAACGGTTGTTGTTACAAGCACAGCGAACAAAACTATCCTTACGCTGAACAAACGGTCACAGGGTGGCACAACCGTTATGTACTATGATGAATGCGGAGCATTTGAAGGGGTTGTAACCGCAACAGACTACGAACCCTATGTCGGCACAACCATTCCCGTTGCATTCCCGGCTGTTGGGAAGAATCTTTTTGACAAAGCACATCCGAACATTGTCTATGGCAACTTTGATTATAACAATAATGTTGTTTTGGAAAGCGATCAGAGATATGCCAATGTATGGATTCCGTGCAAACCGAATACTACTTACACAGTAAGCAAGGTAGTATCAAAAAGGTTCGTGTTAGGAACTTCAGCAGAAACATCTCTTACAAACGGGTCAGAAATAGATTCTGATGTTGTGACAGGGTATACCAAAACATCTCTGAAAATAACAACGGGATCAGACACGAATACGCTTTGGGTTTATCTGTTTAACAGCGATGCCGGGGATACAAGTCTGCAAGACATTCTGGATACCTTGCAGATTGAGGAAGGATCTTCTGCCACGGCATACGAGGAGTTCAATAACACTTTCTATGGTGGCACATTGGATCTGACCACAGGGGAATTGGTACGGGATTGGGTCATGTATGATTTCAATAAGAACAGAACTGTTTTCGATTCCGGGCAAGCCTCTGCCGGTGGCACATATATGACCCAAAGAATTAGCGTTTCAAACAGAAAACCTATAGCCAACACTCCAGAGAATGGGGACGGAAACGGATACTTCAACATTGGTGATTGGCAGAAAAGAGCTATATCGGGAAGATATCGAGCATACGCAAGTAGCAGTTATATTTATGGAATATTCACTTCATTAGATTTTGATTTAACAACATCTGAAGGAAGATCAGATTTCTATGATGATCTTGAATCTAAAGGGATAAAGCCGTGGGTTTGGTTCAAAACGAAAGATGATTATGTATTCAGATATCAACTTGACCCTGTTTCCTTAAGCACCTTAATCGGTGACAACGTAATCTTCACAGACACTAATGGCGAAAACGCCATTAAGTATTTAAAGAAAGGATGATTTATCATGACTTACTACGCACAGAGGAAATCCATCAAAAATGAGCAGGTGACTTTCAGCAACCGCACTGGTACGAAAGACGAAATGCTCCGGCAGTACTTTTTGTACTGTGCCTCCGCAGCCACCAATGCGGATAGCAACAATTATGACTATGTAGACTTCGGCACGATTGAGAAGGGTGTTACTAAGAGCGAGATGTTCAAACATGTTGTTCCGGCTCCCGAACCCGAACCCGAACCCGAACAGGCAGAATGATTTCGTCAATCATTTCCTTTGTAGTCGGTACGATCTGCGGAGCTTGCGTTCTCATGATTGTAGTGATTGCAATAGCTGACAAGGGGGGAGAAAAATGATCCCGTGGTGGTGGGCAGTCCTAGCCTTTTTCGCAGGAACGATTTTCAGTTTTATTGCTGTTGCTCTGTTTGAGTCGGCAAGAACAGAGGATGAAAATCGGAGGTGGTGGAAGGATGAATAGCTCTGCTCAAGTAGATCAGCTTGTCGTACAATGGACTGAAATGGGACTGACAAAAGAGCAGATAATCGTCAGGACGGCAGAAGAAGAGCTTGGATGGCCTTACGTATGGGGAGCTGTTGGAGCCTTATGTACTCCTGCCAAACGTGAGTACTATGCAGGAAGAAGTGCTTGCCCTGAAGGTGAATCAAAACTGATTGTCAGTAGATGCCAAGCATTAAACGGCAAGACCTGCACCGGATGTACCTACTATCCGAACAATGCACGTGTGCAGATCAATGATTGCCAAGGCTTTGTAAAACAGGTTTACAAGCGTGTGGGGATCACACTGACTGGTGGCGGATGTACTTCTATGTGGAACACTTCAAGCCTATGGAGTGCAAAAGGTAAAATCAGCGATATCCCAAATCGTGTATGCCTTGTGTTTATGCAAAGCGGAGATAAAATGTCACACGTTGGCATCCATGTTGGGAATGGGCAGATTATCCATTGCTCCGGTACGGTTAAGCGTGGAAAGACTTCCGACAGAGGATGGACGCATTATGCAATTCCAAAGGGGATGGATGGAGAAATGCCTGTGACTGATAAGCCTACACTCAGGAAGGGTGACGTGGGAGAATATGTCACGCTGATGCAGACCAAGCTTATTCAGCGTGGATACGACCTGCTTCCGTATGGAGCAGATGGCGTCTTTGGCAATAAAACACTTGAAGCCGTAAAAACATTCCAGAGAGACAATGGATTGGCGGTGGATGGCATATGTGGAAGGAATACTTGGAATGCCCTTGACTCTGCTGAAGTTATAATGTACACGGTTACTGTTCAGCATTTAAGCCAAAGCGTAGCCGATGAGATTGTCAAAAAATATGGCGGAGTGATGAGCCGTGAATGAGCATGATCTGGATGCTTATATAACAGGATTGATTGACAAGGAATCAGCAGAAATGTTAGAATTAGCGAAAGGGGGTGCTTTTAATGGAACAGCAAAATCGTCTGAAATCGTGGGCGTTATGGCTGAGCATATCGGCTCTGATTGTGTTTCTGGTAAAGACATTCGTGAAGATTGATATCGCCGATTGGATGGATCAATTCATGAACGTCTTGTGCCCTGTGCTTGTAGGGTTTGGCATTGTCAACAATCCTACTGATAAATATCATCTGTGAGGTGTTAGCAATGATTGACGAAGCAGACATCTCTCGCCTTAAAGAGATATTTATCACACGGCAGGAGTGTGAGACAAACTTACGCACAATTGAAACAAAGGTGAATGACGAAACCGTACGCCTCGCTGTGATCGAGCATCAATTGAAGAATATCACATGGCTGATAATGACAGTAGGCGCCGGCGTCATTGGAATCCTGATAAAAATTTTCTTTGGAGGCTAATGCATGGATTGCCAGAAGTGTAAGTTGGCTGAAAAACGGTTCAGGGAAGAAAGCGCATTGGCTATGGCAGAAAGAACGATCAGGCGGTTGTGGATTACCACAATCGTCCTGATTGTTTTGTTGGCAGGAGTGTGCGTAGGGTTCTTTCTGTACGAAAGCCAGTTTGAAGATTACTCGGAATATTCCGAAGAAGAAACAGAAATTGATGCTGTTCAGGTTGGCAGAGACAATATTGTTGTAGGCGGTGACGTGATCTATGACGCAGAAAGTGCGAGTGAGGCGAACAGTCAGAACAACTAAAAAGACAAGAGCCAAGAAAGGTGGGTCTGGAACAAAGCCTTGCAACATGTGCCATGGGACAGGCAGAGTGAAAAAGTAATGGATAATTCAGACATTGAACGCCTCATTGATGAAAAAATACATTCCGAACGAAATCGCAGAATTTTGAAGGAACGTTTGTGTAATGGCGTAAAATACGAAAAGTTAGCGGAAATGTTTGAGCTGTCCGTAAGGCAAACAAAGAACATTGTTTACAAGGCTGAAAAAGAGCTATTTTTGTGACATACATCTGTTTGCCCCAAAAAGGGCCTTTTTAGCGCTTCTAGTATTCGGATGATATAATATTCATTCTCGATGCTACTCAAGATTCTGTGGAAAACTCTGGTATAAAAAGTTACCAGATTTGACAAACTTCATATATTTTTAACACAAAATGTATCAATCGGTATTAACACTTGCCGATTGATACATTTTTTTGTTCTTGTGGAAAACTTTTACACCATCATGTGCATAAGTCTGTGGAAAACTCAAAATTGCACGAAAATTGCCCGTTTATTTCATCGAAAGCCAAATGCATTGTTCGTAAAATACGAACAAAGGGGGGCGGTGGAATGTGGATTGAGTACAATCCGAATCCGGCTCAACCTAGGGCAGGAGACTGTGCTGTGAGAGCTGTAGCGAAGGCTCTGAATCTGGATTGGGAAAATGCTTATGCAAAAATTGCTATCAATGGATTCTTGATGGGCGATGTAATTTCGTCAAATGCAGTATGGGGATCAGTCCTTCGGCAAAACGGATTTATGCGTGAAATCATTCCTAATACTTGCCCTGATTGTTACACGCTCGGAGAGTTTGCCGAAGATCATCCAAAAGGAACATTCGTTGTCGCATTGCCAAGCCATGTGGCAACCGTCGTCGATGGCAACGTGTATGACAGCTGGAACAGTATGGGGTTAACGCCACTGTATTATTGGAAGGAGGCTTGATTATGCCGTATTACAATCCGTATCAGAATCAGTATATGTCGCAGATGCAGACACCACAGCCGCAATCTAATGGATTGATTTGGGTACAGGGTGAAGCAGGAGCCAAATCGTACATGGTTGCTCCAAACTCAACCGTAATGCTGATGGACAGCGAAAGTCAGCGGTTTTTCCTGAAGTCAACTGATATTTCTGGTATGCCACAGCCGTTGAGAATTTTTGAGTACCATGAAACGACTCAGAACGCATCTAAAACGGCTCCGATAGAACAGACGATAGATTATTCATCTTTTGCCACAAAAGCCGAATTTGATGCCTTTAAAGACGAAATAAACGGTATTCTGAAAAACATTTCAAGGCAGGTGACTAAAAATGGCAAATCCTCTGTATCAGGAAATGCATCAGAAGATTAACGCACAAGACGCCCTTCGTCAATTGAAACAGAATCCGTATCAGCTTATTAAACAGGCAGGATACAACATTCCTGCCAATATCGCTAATAATCCTCAAGCTGTTGTGATGCATATCCTTCAGTCTGGACAGGTGAGCAATCCGATGTTGAATATGCTGAGTAGGATGATAGGAAGGAAATAAATAAAGAGCGTGGTGGCACACGCTCTCATGAAAGAAGAACACTGGCAATGCTCTGCCAATAATTATTGTAATTCATTGGTTAGAGCCTGTCAATAAGATACCTTCCGTCAAGTGCGCATAGACGGTTGAGTATATAAAAATAAGAAAGGAAAGAAAAACTATGGCTCTTACTGATGAAAATGGCTCCGGCATGGTCATGCCTGTTGCCCCTATGTATGGGAATGGAAACAACGGCATGGGCTGGGGCGGTGACGGATGGTGGATCATTCTTTTGTTCCTGCTTGCAGGCAACGGTATGTGGGGTGGCTTCGGAGGCATTGGTGGATTCGGTGGCGGACTTGGCATTGATTTCCCGTGGATTCTGAATGGACAGAACGGCATTAACAACAATGTGTCTGATGGCTTCCGTGACGCACAGCTTCACGACAGCGTGACTTCCGTCCGTGATGGTATCAGCGCTCTGGCTACCCAGTTGTGTGGGTGCTGTGGGGATATCCAGAATAGTCTCTGTTCCGGTTTCGCAGGTGTAACAGCTTCCGTGAATAATGCCCAGAATGCTATCGCACAGCAGATGTACGGGAACACGATTGCCGATCTGGAACGGTCTTATGCCGCACAGACTGCGACAATGAATGGCTTTAACGGTGTGAATGCCGGTATCGCTGATGTCCGGTATGCTCTGGCGAGTGAAGGATGTGCCACCCGTGAAAACAGCACACAGAACACGCAGGGTATCTTGAATGCGATTAATGGTGGTATCCAGTCTATTAAAGATCAGCTCTGTCAGGACAAGATCGATGCCAAGAACGATGAGATCGCACAGCTTCGGCAGTCTCTTGCCATGAAGGATTTGGCGGCATCGCAGACTGCCCAGAACGCCTTTATCGCACAGGGATTCTCCAATGAGGTTGATCAGCTTTACAACAGGCTGAATAGTTGTCCTGTTCCTACTACGCCCGTGTATGGACGCACCCCGATTTTCACCTGCAACCAGAACAGCGGGTGTGGCTGTGGTTGCAACAGTGGATTTTAAGAGGTGATACAAATGGCAGAATATACGTATAACCCGGTACAGACAGTCGAGCCGGGACAGAATGTGATTCTGAACGACAACATTCGCTGTCCCAAAGGCTATGTTCTGCATAGGAATGAGTCCGGGATTGTTATTCTCCGTGGCATTGTCAATGGCGGTGGGTGTTTCGCCCGGTATCAGGTAACTTTTAACGGAAACATCGCTATCCCTGATGGGGGTACTGTTGGCCCCATCGCTATTGCTCTGGCAATTGACGGAGAACCGATTCTGACAAGTCGAGCAATCGTGACTCCTGCGGCAACAGCGGCAGATCCGCCTACGGCAGAGAACTTCTTTAATGTGACTGCTACGGCGATCATCACTGTTCCGAAGGGTTGTTGCTTCACTGTGGCGGTTGAGAACGTTTCGACTCCTGCTGCCGCTGGCGGTGTAGCTCCTGCTATTCTTGTCCAGAATGCCAACTTGACTGTATCACGCATTGCGTAAGGGAGGTGACAGAAATGCACGAACTGGTTGAACTGAAGGAAAAGCTGATCCGTGAGCTTGAGGATTATTCTCAGAACGGGAAGTTTAGCAAAGAGGACGTGGAAGCCATCAAGTATATGGCGAGCGCCGTGGATCATCTGTGTAACATCGTAGAGGGAGCTGAATACTCTCAGCGTGGTGGAAACAGTCGGAACTATGGCTACGCCTACGAACGTGGTGGAAACACATACCGCTCTTATGAGGGCAGAGGTTCTTATGCCCGTGGACGTAACGCCCGTAGGGATTCTATGGGAAGGTATTCCCGTGCCGAAGGCGTAGAGGAACTTGTGGACACTGTACGTGAAATGATGCAGGAGCTTCCTCAGAATCTGCAGATGGATGCGCAGAGATTCGTCCAGAAACTTGAGCAAGAGATGTGATCGTCCATGATAACAAAGCAGGATCTGGAAGAAGCCATTGCTGAGTGTCAGGGACAGAGGAATCCAAACGCCAGTACATGCTTGAAACTTGCTGCTTTCTATACAATCAGGAAGGAACTGTTCGGGGAAGAAAAGAAAGCTGAACAGCCGATGTATTCATACGCTTCAGAACCAGTCGAAACAATACAGAGTTATGGCGATTCGGAATTTCTGGAAGCTGTGAATGGCAAGAATGTAGATGATGTAATGCCTGTAATGGATGAGTTGATGGACGCCATGAAGGTACTGCAACCCAGAATCTATGACAGCGTTATGCGAAAGATAGGCAATTTGTAAAGCAACTGGTGGTAAACAGCAGGACAGGTTTAATGCCTGTCCTGTTTTCTTATATTTTTTTATATTTTTTTCTAAAAAAGTATTGACTAATATACTACCGCATGATATAATAGCAGTGTCGAAAGACACAATAAAGGAAAGGCAGGTCGAGAACCGATGAAAAATGTGCGAGTGATGGACAATGGGGCGGCGTTCTGTGTGACAGTGGATGGCATGATTGTTGAGGCCTTCTCAACTTTGGGATCAGCTTGGAACCATATTGCTTGGATGTACAGGATCGCCAGTCAGGAATTTACAGTTGGTGAGAAGAAGATTCCGGTTAAGGAATGGATCGAAGCCGGTATTCATTACGGATGGCTTGAGAAGGATGTAGGATTCCGCAAGTGACTGATACCGACTACAGGGAACGGACACCGCTCCCTGAAGTCGATACCAGAAGGTATCAGCAAGAAAGGAAGGTCATGAACCATGAAGATCAGCGAGATTATGAAGAACGTCAGCACAGAGGAACAGGAACGCAGAATGGAAGCGGTCAATCGCATGAACATCCTCTGGATCAAGAAGCAGGTGTGTGAAGATTCCGAAAAGGCGAAGCGGATCGAAAAGCAGATCAAAATGATCGCTCGTCAGGAACAGAGTTGGATGAAGAACGTTGCGTTCTTCCTGTACTGAGAAAGGAGCGCTGACAATGACAAGGATGATCGAAAACAGTAGCATGAGTAAAGACGGATACGCAGAATCCGTGAGCTACCATCTGCCTACGATGGAGCTAAAGCGGAAGTCCATTCTGGGATATCTGGAAATGCTTCTTCAGATGGACATTGACAGCGGATTCCGTCTGAACTATCACGGCTACTTCAGGACAGAGAATCTGGCGAACGAAATCGCCTATGTGATGGGATGGGTTAAGGAAGCGCCCGGAAGGTTGCACAATCTGAATCGCATTGTACCGGATATTGACCAGTACAACAAGGTTCAGCAGACCATCCGGAACATGGCGAAGAAGGGGCATATCAAATTGTCAAAGAGTGGACGAGCATTCAGGATTTTGGATACATGGAGGGGCTGACGTTGACTACCGGAGTCCGTCAGGACTCTGGAAGCCAGTGCCAGACACTGGTGAAAGGAGGTGAGCAATTAATGGGCGTGGTTGTATATAATCGGAGAAAACCTTCCGGCAACATCTTCTATATTCTGGGACAGGCTTACACGGTCATGAGTCAGGAAGGGCGTACAGAAGAAGCGAAGAAGATGTGTGACAGGGTTTACAATTCCAGTAGCTACGAGTTGGCTCTGGAAATCATCTCGGAATATGTTGAGCTTGTGGAGGTAAAGTGATGGAAACGCTTAAGATTATGAATTATGAGCACGTCAAGTGCGACACAGGTGTTGATCTGAACAAGGTTGATTCGCTTTATATTGTCGTGATTTCAGGCGATGAGATTGTGACGGTTATTAAAGCAGATGGAACACAGGAAACGTTCGATTCTGCTAAGTTAAGTGGTGACAGTCGAGCACTTGACTTCTTTGACGGCGAGTACGGCGTACACAAAGATGATCTCGCTGAGTGGATTGAGCGCGAGGATTCATATTACTGGTTTGGGAGGATGCAGAAAGATGCTACAGTGTGACGGCTATAAAATGTTCAGAGGTACAGTCAGGGTAACGCCCGTGATTCGTCCTGATGGCACACGGTGGCGTGAACCGTTTGATCTGACTGGTGATTGGCTCTATGATCCAACTCGCCCTCATATCTGGTACTGTCAACCGAAGGGCGATTGGTCGCAGAGTTTTCACGAAAGCATTCTGAGCGACTTCCGTGAGGATGTAGGTTGATGTATGATAAAGATGCATTTTCCTTATTTATATATATCTTTTCTTCTTCCTTATATAAATATAGGAAATGTATGTTTATACTACATAAAGAGCATAATAAAGGGGGTTGAACAATACGAAAGAATATGATATCATAATGCTGAAAGGGGGTGAGTCAATGAGTTTGGGCGAGAGGATTCTGGAATACCGTGCTAGACACAACCTGTCGCAGGAAGAGTTTGCGAATCTGGTTCAGGTGAACGTAATGACAATCAACGCCATCGAAAACAACAAACGAAAACCGCTGCGGAAAACCGCAAAGAAAATTGAAATGATTATAAAGGAGAGCGAAAACAATGTTGAAGGCTGAAATTAAACCAAATGGCGATGGACAGAGTGTAAGCATTGAAATTATGGGAGATCTGCGGAGAGTGTGTGCTGATGTATGTGCCATGATTCACTCTATTGATGATCGACTTACTCAGAATGACCATAAATTGGGGCATGAATTTAAAGTTCTGCTCACTAAAGGCTTTATGGACGGAATTTGCTTCGGAGTTGATCGTGAACATATGAATCATTATATGGCTGAAGGGGATACGAAATATCGAATCGACAAAAAGGATTTTGACTGTAATCCGCTTATGAAGCTTCTGGACGAGCTGTGTGATTTTCTGAAAGAAAAGAATGTTGATTTGGAAAAGATCAATCGTGAATTGGAGGATGACGATGAAGCTGAGTAATTCAGGAATTCAACTGTTCAAGTCCTGTCGAAGAGCCTACGAGTTGAAGTACATTGAGGGCGTGTATCCGATTACTTCACCTGAAGTACTGCAACGTGGAAGCAATTATCATGAGAAGCTTGAACATGTTCTGAAGGGCGAGGATTTTGAACTTGGCGATCCGAAAACGGACGCTATGGCAATGGCTTTTAAGAAGTACGTTCTCCCAAAACTTGGCAATGTTGAAGCCGTTGAAGAATGGTTTGAGAAGCCTGCCGGAGGCAATGAGATTATTGGACGGTGCGATGGACGTTTGGAAGATGGGAGGCTTGTTGAACACAAAACAACTTCTTCCGCTCTGGACGAAGCGTATGTCGCAGGACTTCAGAATGATGAGCAGATTCTCACGTATATGTGGGCTTACGGTGTGAACAATATTCTGTATACTGTCTGTCGGACGCCAACGATCCGCTTGTGTAAGAATGAGACAGAAGATGAATTCAGGCAGAGGTGTCTGGACTGGTATTCGGAGGATACTGAGCAAAAGATTGGCATAATCAATGTATATCGTTCACCTGAAGAGATAGCTGAATTTGATAAAGATTTATGGTTAATCGCAAACGAAATAGAACACTGCGAAAACTATTATCGAGTGCCATCCCATTGTATGAAATGGAATCGTCCATGTGAATACGCCTCAATCTGCAGGAACTATGATCCGCAGATGGAATATGTAGGCTTTGAAAGAAGGGAGCGTTATCATGAAACTGACGGAACTGGTGCAGAGTAAACTTCCGGTAACGTGTCTGGCTTACTGTGCTCCGGGAGTAGGGAAGAGCACGTTTATCGGCCTGATCGGTGAACAGAGCAAGGGCAAAACCCTTGTTCTGGACATTGACCGGACATTCGTGCCGACCATGAGCAAAAATGAGGTTGTCCATGACTTTGACCGCATTGATGTGTGGCAGATCGACAACGTGCATACATGGACGGACTGGACGGAGAAGCTGAAGCTTCTTGACAAAATGCATGACGATGGAGAGCTTGAGTATGAGAACATATGCGTTGACAATATCTCGGAGCTTGAACGGTGTATTCTGTCCGATTTAGGAAGTCAGGGAAAGAACAAAGGTGTACCTGCACAGGCCGACTACCAGTATATGCAGTTCAAACTGGTAAACTCGCTTCGTTTCTTGAAAAGCCTTGGTGTGAACGTGTACCTGACCGCTTGGGAAGTGACGGAGCAGTTCCAGAATCCAGACGGAAGCAGTTACAGTCGGCTCTATCCGAAAATGTCCGTCAAGATTGTAGACAATATCTGCGGACTATGTGATGTAGTAGGAAAGATCAGGGTAAAGGACGGACAGCGGATCATCCAGATGGAAGCAACATCCAACGTGTACGCAAAGAATCAGCGTGACTGCCGCAAATGGTGTGCGGTTGAAGATTTTCTGGAAGGTGATGGAAAATGAAAACAATCACGGTAGAAGTCTTTGATGAAGCCGTTTCTGAAGTAGCGGCGAGGATTACCATGGAGCATCCGGACAAGCTTAAAGGAACTCTTATGTTTATAGCGTCTGGTATGGCGTTTGCCGTAGAATTGCGTAAAGAATTATTTGGAAAGGAAGATGAAGAATAATGGCTTGGAAATTTGAACGGACGGAACAGCAGTTCCAGACTATTCCTGCAGGAGATCATCGTGTGGTTATTGATTCCGCAGAGAAGGCCCAGAGCAAGGCCGGTAACGATATGTTAGTTATCAAGCTTCGTGTGAGCGGATACAATTCCATGTTGTGGCACTATATCGTGTTTATGGATGACCATCCTGAAATCACGAACGCCAAGTTGACGCAGCTGTTTGATTCATTCGGTATTGAGGACGGAAACTTCAATCTGGCTTCCTATACTGGTAAGGCCGGTGCTGCTCATGTCAAGATTGACGATCAGGGATACGCCAAGGTCGCATGGTTCATTCATAAGAACAAGCAGGACAAACTTCCGCCATGGAAGGGCGAACTTCCTGCTCCGTCTGGGTTTACTCCTGTCGAGGATGAGGATCAGCCGTGGTAAAACAGAAAGAGGGGCGGTGTATTCAATCACCGCTCCTCTTCCTCCTACCTACTATGGCAAACAACCAGCGTAAGTATTATACATGAGCGAAGGAGAAAAAGCAATGACTGGTAGAGAATTTGAGAATAAAGTGGCGAAGAAGCTGAAGGAAGCAGGATACTGGGTGCTTCGGATTCCACAGAACGAAACAGGACAACAGCCGTTTGACATTCTGGCTATCAAAGGGAAACGGATTCTGGCGTATGACGCCAAGGTTGTGAGCGATGGCAATCGCTTCCCTCTGGACAGGATTGAGGATAACCAGTATAACGCATTTCAGCTGATCCATAAAAAGACAGGTGCTGAAGAGATCGGACTGCTGATTCTTGCTGATGATAAAGTACGGTTCATGGATATCAGTCGCATGAACACAGAACTGTGGCTTGGAAAGAAGTCCGTGCAGATCGACAGCCTACCGGAATGGAGAGTAGTGTGATGTTCGCATTAGCTGACAATGAGATTGTTATAAAGAACGGAGCGGTAAGCTGTATGATGGAGCCGTTGAAACATATGCTTCAATGGCCGAATCCTGAATACGTGAAATGTGTAGAAGTAGGTCGGAGCGTATGGAACGTGCCGAGAGATATCGTTCTCTGGAAACGGAAAGGCGATGATCTGATTGCGCCATTTGGTATGCTCCAAACTGTCCGTCAGATTGCAAACGTGCTTCCTTCTGACCATCTAATGGGGCAGGAGCGTGTGTTTAGCGGTTCAGTCGATAACTTGTACGATTATCAGGAAGAAGCATTAAAGGCGGCTTTAAAGGCCAGAAACGGTGTATTGGTTGCTCCGTGTGGATCAGGGAAAACGCAAATCGGTCTGGCTGTTTGTGCGGAATTAGGGATGAATACTCTGTGGCTAACACATACGCAGGAACTTCTGAAACAGAGTATGGATAGGGCAAAGCAATATCTGAACGTTCCTATGGGAACGATCACTGGCGGAAAGATCAACGCAGTCAAAGGGATCACGTTCGCCACTGTTCAGACAATGGCAAAGATTGACTTGGCTTCGTTCAAAGACTTTTGGGATGTGGTCATTGTTGATGAATGCCACAGATGCGTAGGTACTCCTACGCAGTTGACCATGTTCTATAAGGTGGTGAACAGCCTCTCTGCACGGTACAAATATGGACTGACAGCCACTCCGAAAAGAGCAGACGGTATGGAAAAAGCCATGTTCGCTTTGTTGGGTAATAAGTTTTATGAGATCACAAAAGAGGATGTGAAAAACAATACATGCCCCGTGTGTGTATTAGAGCCAAAGCAAACAGGATGGGAGCCTGACATGGATAAATGTTTAAATCCAGACGGTACGCTGAATTATACAGCTCTCATAACTGACTGCATTGAGAATCAGGACAGGAACAGAGTTATAGCCAAAGAAATCAATTTTGCAGCAGGAGAAAACGGAACAACGTTAGTGCTGAGTGAGCGGGTGCATCATCTTGAATTATTGGCTGATTTATGTCAATATAAGCATGGTATTCTTTCAACGGCGAAAAAGAGTGAACGGCAAGATTTATTGCGTCAGTTGTCTGAAGGTGAAATAAGTGTTCTGTTCGCAACGTATGCGATTGCTAAAGAAGGATTGGACATTCCATGTTTACGCAATCTTGTCATGGCGTCACCTGTCAAAGACGAAATTACAGTTACTCAATCTGCAGGAAGGGTGATGCGGAAGTATCCTGATAAAGAATACGGTGTTATTTGGGATTTTGAGGACAACATGAGAATGCTTCAGAACTGGTTAAAAAAGCGTATGAGAATATATGAAAAACTTAATAAGTAAGGAGGCAAAGTTTGAATGAAAAAATTGATTATTGTCCTTATCATGTTCGCAATCGTAATATTTCTTACTGGGTGTGTAAAAGCAAAAGACGAAAACGGAGAATATGTGAATTCTTGCTTTGGGTTAATCGAAATTGAAGGCGAGTCTCAAAAACAATTATTATATGACCCTGAAACAAAAGTTGTTTACATGTATATCTATAGTATATATAGAGCTGGTATAAGTCCATATTACGTTATTGGAGAAAATGGAAAACCGGAGGTCGCCATGTATGGTGTTAATTACAAGGAAAGCCGGTGAAGCGGATGCTTGACAGGAGAAAATATATTGAAATTTTAAGCAAGACAGCAAAAACAGTAAAAGAATTCAACGAGGATACTCCAATAATGCTCAGTTTGGAATGCATTGAAGATATTCTGGAACTGCTGAAAGAGCAGGAAGCGGAGATACGGCAGTTGAGGCTCGCCCTTGATATTGCAAAGGGAACGTGCAACGGGATCAAGGTGGAAGGTCGGTGAAGTGAATGATTCAGATTGATATGCCGATGCCGAAGAACTGCCTTGATTGTCCTGCCTGTAATGAATATCTGATGTGTGCAATTCCTGTTAACGGCAGAAAATGGGGCGAAAACGATGTTCGTGAGTTCGGACAAAGCAGACCGGAGTGGTGTCCGCTGAAAGAACAGGAAGCGAAAACAGGGCATTGGATTGATAGTGCCGGGAACGACAAATGCTCTATCTGTGGAGAAGAATATTCTGATTTGTATCCGGACTATGGTAACACGCATTTTTGCCCAAACTGCGGTGCGAAGATGGAAGGCAGGTGAAGTGGGATGATGGATGATGAACACATTGTGCAGGAATGTATTTGTCTGAAATGCTTTTACAGGTGGATTGATGTTCGCCCGGTCGGAATGAAATTGAAGGATTTGGAATGCCCGTCCTGTCATTTTGTCTGGTATGTCATTGGCACTGGTGAACCAATTGAAGAAACTTAAGGGCGGCAAGGAAGGTCGGTGAAAATTGAATGATTCCCCAAGAGCTTAAAGAGCTTAAACAATGGGTTTGTTGGGCAGGAGATAAACTGCCGAAGAATCCGATGACTGGCGGTAACGCCATGTCGAATAATCCATCAACGTGGTCAGATTATGAGACTGCCGTATCTGCAGTGAAGAAATATCATTTCGATGGTATTGGATTTATGTTCGCTCCGCCGTACTTCGGCGTTGATCTGGACAAATGCATTGACGATTCTGATTTTGTCGATGAGTTTGTGGAGGGGCTGCGGTCCTATAATGAGATCAGCAAATCCGGTAACGGTATTCATATTATATGTAAGGGAACTCTGCCAGAAGGGAACAGGCGTAGGGGCAAAGTTGAAATGTATTCTGAAGGGCGATACTTTATTATGACCGGAAATCAGTACAACAGCAAGTACGGCGAGATTGTAGACTGTACGGAACGGATAAAGGTTCTGCATAGTAAGTATCTGCCAGATTTAACGCCACAGACGATAAAGGATACGCAGATTGTTCGTCTGGAATTAACTGACACGCAGATCATAGACAAGGCGAGGTCATGTAAGACCGGACAGGTATTCCAACTATTATATGATGGTGCTTGGCAAGGGCTGTTCAATTCACAGTCTGAAGCGGATCTGGCTTTGTGTGGACAGTTGGCGTTCTGGTGCCAGAAGGATGAAGTCCAGATTGACCGGATATTCAGAGCGTCAGGACTAATGCGTCCGAAATGGGATCAAAAACGCGGCACAAACACTTATGGGCAGATGACAATATCAAAGGCTGTCAGTACGTGTGGAGAAGTGTATACTCCGCAACGTGGCAGTAATGATACGGAACTGGCGTTAAGTCTGTTCGGAAAGAAGAAGCCAAGGGTAACAAAGCATTATGACCGGACTGATACCGGAAACGCTCACAGGCTGTATGACAGATGCAATGGAGAGATCCGCTATTCATACGCTAGAAAGAAATGGTACTACTGGACAGGAAAGCTCTGGGCACTTGATGATACAGGCGAGGTAAAGAAGTACACTGATTTGGTACTTGCCGACATGAAAGCACAGGCGTTTGAGATTGATGACGAAACAGAACGTGAGCAGTTCCTACGATTCGTAACTGCTTGTGGAAATAGTAACCGGAAGAACGCCATGATAACGGAGACTCAGCATTTGGATGGCATTCCTATTCTTCCTGAACAGATGGACGCTTATCAGGAATACTTGAACTGTCAGAATGGGATTATCAATCTGCGGAACGGTGAGTTGATGCCTCATGTGCCAGAATTCATGATGACGAAAATCTGTCTGTCTGAATATGATACGAGCAATAAGAAACCTGTTAGGTGGCTGAAGTTTCTGGATGAAGTCTGCAACGGAGATCAGGATTTGATCCGCTACCTTCAGAAGTGCGTAGGATATTCATTGACAGGAAGTACAAGAGAGCAATGTGCGTTTTTCCTGTATGGTATCGGCAATAACGGCAAAAGCACATTTCTGGAAACACTGTCTGATATGTTAGGGAACTATGCCGCCAATGCACAACCGGACACGCTTATGACAAAGCGGAATGATTCAGGTGGGGGAGCTAATTCTGATATAGCTAGACTGAAATCTGCTCGGTTTGTGACAACCGAAGAGCCAAGTGAAGGGGTTCGGCTGAATGAAGGTTTGGTAAAACAGTTAACTGGCGGTGGCAAAGTAACATGTAGATTCCTGTTTGGCGATGAGTTTGAGTATGAGCCAGAATTCAAAATCTGGATTGCCACAAACCATAAGCCTGTAATACGTGGAACAGACGTTGGCATCTGGAGACGGATTAGGCTGATTCCATTCGAAGTGAACATTCCAAAAGATAAGGTTGATAAAAACCTGAAGTATAAGCTTCGTGAAGAAATGCCGCAGATTCTTCATTGGGCAGTTGAAGGATGTATGCTTTATACACGTGAAGGATTGGAGATGCCAGACTGTGTGAAGAAAGCAACGGATGAATATAAGAGCGAAATGGATTTGTTGCAGACATTCGCTGATGCATGCATTGTCGTAGATTATTCTGTTCCCAAAGGCGTACCTGCTAATGAGTTATACTCTGCGTATGTTCGTTGGGCTGAACGCAACAATGAGTATGTGATGACGAGCAGAAAATTCTTTACGGAGATGGGAAAGAAGTTGCCGGAAAAGAGAAGGGAAGCCAGAGGAATCGTATATGGGCAGATAAGGCTATTAGAGGGCGAAAAACAGTATTCAATAAGTGATTTTACATAATGCATAAGTATGCATAAGAAAACACAAGGAAAATCAACGCTTCCAGAAAGGTCAAACTCTAAAACGGGCAAAATGCCCGTTTTTTTCTGCATAAATGAGTGAATAATCCAATTTTTGGAAAAACAAAAGTGCGAAAAACCGAACGCTGAGACTGTTGATTTTCCTCACTTTTTGATGACCGAAAACGCTGGAATGAATTATACATAAAATATGCATTTTGCGTAAAACCCATGTCTGACTTTAAAAACGTATATTGGTTCATTGAAAAGTAGACAAGGCTAGAATCGCCTAAAAATGCCCTTAAAATGCGTTTCTATGTTTTTGTATATTTTTTTATATTTTTTCATAAAAAAGTATTGACATTTTATGTCATGCATGATAGAATAGCTTAGATGGAAAATCCATCGAATAAAATGAGCGGAGGTCATGAACCATGAAACATGAGAACGCAGACAGAATGTTGATTTCCTTCTTCAACATGCAGATGAACACTCGCTACAGAGTTACGAACAGGGGTGAGGAACTTGAACAGATCATCAATGATGATGAGAGCAATGTTTCCGATATTCGGACTGCCATGAAAGAGTGGAAGCACAACGGTGGACATGATGACTTCACTGCCTTCATTAATTGGTACAGGTATGAGCGGAACACCGTAAAGGAAAATGTTTCACGTGAAACAATTCCGCAGACGAACAATGGACTGGACGCCAGTCTGAATCTCCTGTCAAATGTAGTTGCCAACATGGTAGCTCAGATGAAGTCCGAAGAAATCGAAAAGAAGGTTGCTGACGGACTGAAAGACAAGGTGGACGCATACATCTTTGAGCAGTACGGAAAGATCGAAAAGCAGGTCACTCTGGTTTCCGAATTTGGGAAACATCAGGTGCCCGGGGTTCAGCATGAGAAGTTTGAAACTGTCCTGAAGTTTGTCGCAAATAACGAGCCGGTTTACCTGAGTGGCCCTGCCGGTTCTGGTAAGAACGTCATCTGTAAACAAGTTGCAGAGGCACTCGGACTTGATTTCTACTTCACAAACGCAGTCACTCAGGAATACAAGCTTACCGGATTCACAGATGCCAATGGTCATTTCCATGAAAGCCAGTTCTACAAGGCATTCGTAAATGGGGGCGTGTTCATGTTGGATGAAATGGACGCCTCAATCCCTGAGGTTCTGATTATCCTGAATGCGGCAATCGCAAATCGTTACTTTGACTTCCCGGCCCCGATCGGTAAGGTGAATGCACACGAAAACTTCAGGGTTATCGCTGCAGGTAACACACTTGGACATGGAGCAGACCAGAATTATGTAGGACGCAATACGTTGGATGCCGCCAGTCTGGATCGGTTCGCCATGATTGAAATTGATTACGACAACCGGATCGCTCTGAATGTTACGAACAATAACTCGACGCTTGTTGTGTTCTGTAATAACTTCAGGAAAGCCGCTGAAAAGAACGGACTGCAGGTCACGGTATCGTACAGAGCCATGAGTAGGATGGCTAAAATGGAAAGTCTGATCGATACGAAAGAGCTTCTGAAAACCTGCCTTGTCAAGGGGCTTGAGAAGGATGATCTGAAGATGCTGATCCAGTCTTTCAGTGGGGAGCATAGTAAATACTTCGATGCCCTGAAAGAGATCGAGCAGGAGGTGGCCTAAGATGAGCACGATCAAGACGATCAATTCTCCGGTATTCGGAAAGCTTAACATGGAAATGTATGGATCTGCGCAGGAAGTTGCCAAAGATTTGGAAGTCAGACAGAGAACAAGCTCCAGTTTCGAGGATACTTTCCGCAGTGGACGGCGTGACTTCATCGGAGCCACGAAGGAAGAAACATTCCGGATGCTCCGTGAAGGATATCAGCCAACGGTTGACGCCTTGAAGAAAGGCACGAAGATCACCGCTACCGGGAAACGGTTCAAGAGCTTCAATGATGTGGTCGGCTTCCAACCGATCATCCCGAATGCCATCATGGGACTTCCGAACGCAATGGTGAACAGTTCAATGGCTCCCATCAAAACAAAGGTGCTTGATATCTATTACGATATGACGGTGAGTTGCTTTGTTGACAGCGATGATCTGATTAAGGCCGGTCAGAAGATGCTTGGAACGATTCTGGAAATGGAAGCACAGGGGTACCGCTTCAACCTGTACGTGTGTCAGACTTACGGCGATGGTAAAGGCTGTGACATGCTCTGTGTGAAAGTCAAGAGTGCAAATCAGCCCTTCGATCTGAAACGGATGAGTTTTCCAGTATCACATACCGCATTCTTCAGAGGAATTGGATTTGACTGGTACGCTAAGTTCCCTCTGGGCACGTACCGTTTCGGATACGGAACGCCGATGTATCATCTGAAGACGCAGGATGAAATCAAGGGCGAGTTCAAACGCCTGTTCGGTAAGGGAGCAACCTACTTCAGTGCCCAGACTCTGGTAAATAAAAAGAGTAACGCAGAGAATTATATCAAGGGGGTGCTGACAAATGACAAGTGAGCGTTGGGTAAACTGCCCTCACTGTGGGCATAAGATGTTCAAATGGATAGACGGCAAATGGGTGCTTGAGGTCAAGTGCCCATCCTGTAAGAAGATAACTGTACTGGAAGGTGGAGAGCAGAATGTACGGATTAAGAAGCAGGTGTAATGGTTGTCATCTCCGCTCGTTGGGATGCCATGTGTCCTGTAGCATGAGACGTCGCAGGACAATCTGGGAATGGTTGTTCGGAAAGGCAGGTGAGCGTGATGATTTGTCCAAACTGCGGAAGCTGTAACTACATGGTGGAGTACACGTTCGAAAAGCGTGACGGTATTCGCAGACGGCGTAAATGCTTGAGCTGCAACCGGAAGTTTATCACTTATGAGCGTGTCGAAAAAATGTGCGATGAAAGAAGGAAGCGGAAATGACTGATAGGGAGAAGGCTATCAAGACGCTGGAAAGTATACTTGATGCCGATATTTATGATTATTGGCTGTCCGGAGAAGAACGTAAGAGCGTTTGCGATGCTATTGTCCTGCTGAAAGAGCAGGACGCGAAACCACCTGCAATAATGCAAGACATTGAAGGCATCTGGTCAACGTGTTCAATGTGCGGACATAAATTACGTCCTATTTTGGCAATGGAAATGGACACATATTTCCCAAAGTTTTGCTCTGAATGCGGACAGGCGGTGAAATGGGAATGAAATGGGAGCAATTTGAGCAAATGCATTTGTGTGCACAGGAGTTTGCAAACAAAGTTTTGACAGATATCGAATGCCCTAAATGCGGCAAGTATCTTTTCCAAAGGACAGACATAATTTTAACAAGCTATCCGGAACAGTACCAGTATGAATGCAAATGCGGTTTTGTTGGATATTCTCATGCGAAGTGGAATGACGCTTTGCTGAAACAGGCATCTGAGATTTCTGCCGAGAAAAGAATGCGGATCTGCAGAGTTATGTTTAATCGGTGCTATTCAGAACATGGAAATTTCATGTGCCAGTATTGCGAGTTTAGATCGGTGTGCGAAAGGGAGAGGGACTGTGACGCTAAAGGAAATAGCTGAATCAAATTGTCTGGATTATATGACGGTTTATTCTGGAGCAATGAAAGCAGGAGTGTTAAAACGATTCAGGAAAAATATGGATTATGATGAAGAAGCTGTCCTTAATGGCGTGGCTCTTTATCTGTCCGAAAGAATTTCCAGACATTTGCAAAAAGTAGCCAAATTGACAGTTGACAGGGAGCTTGTCAGGCAATCACTGAAAAACAAAGGCTAAAAACAAGGCAAGAAGGTCGGTCTGGCTTCATGGATGATATAATATTCATTCTGAATCAGACAGGGCTAAAACAGGCTAAAAAGGGGCTTAAAATAAGCCCCTTGTTTTTTGGCGTATTTTGTAGTACACTTTCGTATAGCGGAAGGAGGTGTGGCGGATGGATGGATTTGTGCCTACAAAGGCTGTGACCGTAAGGATTCCGATTGAAGTTGTCGAAATGCTTAACAAAATAACGCAACAGACTGGACAGACGAATAAAGAAACTATTGAAGCTATGATTCGGAGGGCTTACGATGATCTATTTGGAGAATAATGTTTTCGATGAAGCCCTTGAGCGTATCCGGTACATTTATGATGAGTTTGACGATGTAATTGTCAGCATGTCAGGCGGTAAGGATAGTACGGTTGTGTTTCATCTGGCTTTGATGGTTGCAAAAGAGAAGGGTAGATTGCCCTTAAAGGTTTTCTGGCTTGACCAAGAAGCTGAATGGCAGTCAACAGTAGACTATATGGATTCTATTATGAGATTGCCTGAAGTAAAGCCATATTGGTTTCAAGTACCTTTTGACTTCACAAACAGCCTGTCGCCCCAGAAGAACTTCATCCATCTTTGGGCTCCTGAAGATGAAGCTTTATGGATTCATCCACATAGCGATATAGCCATCACTCAATGTAAGAGTAAGGATAAACGTTTTCATCAGCTTATCAAATCGCTTCAGTCTGAATGTACTGAATCTGATAACGCTATAGCACTTTGTGGAATGAAAGTGTCTGAATCAATGATGCGAAGAATGGCTCTTACAACCGGAAAATCTCGGTATAGGGGGCTGATGTGGATTTCAAAGAAGCAAAAAGGCGTTGTTCAAACTGGCTACCCAATATATGACTGGAATGATTCCGATATCTGGACAGCCATAGGACGCAATCATTGGGCTTACAACGTTCTGTACGATAAGATGTATCAGTTCGGCGTATCGCCGCAACGTATGCGGTGTTCTGCTCTCATCCATGAAACGGCGTGGCATTCGATTGAACAACTTCAGGAGTTTGAACCGGAAACGTACAATCGCTTCTGCAAACGTGTCCCCGGCACTGACACTTTTGCTCATGCGTTTGAAACTGAAGTGATTCCAAAGAAACTGCCGTTCATGTTCCGTGACTGGAAGGAATACAGGGATTATCTGCTTGTCCATCTTGTAAAACCTGAATATCATGAATTATTCAGAAAACGATGGCAAGGTCAGGATACAGTGGAATGGTACAAAGTTCATGTGCGTGAATGTATCGTAAACGATATTGATGGCACGATAAATACTGACTTAAAATTGGCTACAAGGAAAGGCGGTGGCTCAGTTGATAAAAGACCAACCCATAAATTCAGTGCGGTGGATTCCCATATCCAAAGTGTTCGCAAATAATTATAATCCCAACTCGGTTGCTACGCCTGAAATGAAGCTGTTGTACACCAGTGTTAAGAAGGATGGCTATACACAGCCAGTTGTTGTGATTTACGATCAGGCGAAGGATCGCTATGTCATTGTGGACGGATTTCACCGCTATTCAATCATGCGGAGATACAAGGATATTTATGAGTCCTGCGAAGGTAAGCTCCCATGCGTTGTTCTGGAAGGAAAAACCATGAATGATCTGATGGCGTCAACAATTCGGCATAATCGTGCCCGTGGTAAGCATTCTGTACAGGGAATGAGTAATATCGTTATGGAAATGCTCATGAATGGAGCGTCAGATGCTCAAGTCTGTATGGAATTAGGAATGGAGCCTGAAGAACTTGTCCGTCTGAAGTACATCACTGGATACGCAAAACTTTATGAGAAGAATGAGTATAGTAAAGCATACGTTTCCCAGAAACAAGCCGTGAATATGGCTAATTATAAGAAGGAGCA
>Ga0310690_10001446_pt1 | contig 42080 bp, 67 predicted proteins | sample AusTroGonzalo_MG_2_FD_207661 | JGI IMG/M metagenome (GOLD analysis project Ga0310690, IMG submission 207661) | Bovine rumen microbial communities from tropical cattle in Woodstock, Queensland, Australia - Gonzalo_04 (v2) (version 2) | ecosystem: Host-associated > Mammals > Digestive system >... | reverse complement strand
TTCTTTTTCATTAAACGCACTTGTCTCAAGCACCTTCCCATTCACGTATAATATGTATCTCAACATTTTACCCTCCTAAGAATAAACATCTGGTTTCTTGTATTTACCACATTTACAGCAACACTTAACAACACCGAACGGTGTCTCGTGATACTCCCATCTATGCCGGCAGAATAATTGCTTCAACAATATAAATACATTTCTCATTTAATATCCTTCGTGCCGGTAAACGCCGCCAACATTTACCCATTTGCGATTTCTGTTTATTACCATTTTCTTTTCAACACATTGCAATAGTTTGTGGCTATCCATAACGTTCATATTTTTAAAGAACTCGTGTCCAATAGCACTATCAAATCGTCTTGCTAATACAAGTGATACGATATAAACATCAGCAAATTCCTTTTCTTTTTCACTTATGCTTGGAGCAGTAGCTGCCTCCTTTAATTCCTCGTCAAGCTTTAACAGTTGGCTTTCCATAGTGCAGTCAGGGAAAGTCTGTTTATGCCACTCAACAATTTCGTTATTTAAATCTATTTCGTTCATTATTTATTCTCCTTTATTTATAATCTATTAAATAAACACAACTCCTGTTATTGCTTCCAACGTAAAAATCACCATAATCAATGCAATATATTTTACCCTTCTTGTCTTTTCTCAGGTTTTCTTCTTTCATATCATTATTGCAAAGATATGCGGTTTTTTCATCAAAAACTTTATCTATGTAGATGTGAATATTTTTGTTTTTTCTAATTTGTTTTTTAACATATCTGATTTTATCTTCATACGATACCTTATAAGGGATATGCTTTACTATACTTAACAATCCACAAGAAAAATAAACTGGGCAGAATATAGGTTTTACGCCATTATATTGCCACTTATTCCCCCATTGTTTAAACTTTTTACCCTTAACATAATATCTGTATCTTTTCCATTCAAGCATATTCATTATGCACCCGCACAAGAATCCACAAAAAGGATTTGCATTATAAAAACATATTCTTGGGATTTTAAAACCGAGATTTCCGATATGGAAATAAAACCTATAACAACCTCTGTTCATTTTTTTAACTCCTTTTCAAAATATTTATCCACATAAGCCCATTGTTTAATTATCGGTTCAACTGTTTTCCAATCGTAAGAATTATCATTGCAAAATAAATAACTCTCTCCAAATTCATCAATCATCATTTCCCCTATTTCAATATCATTATTTGTCCAAATAATCAGAATATCCTCTCCGATCCTTGGCTTTCGTTTCATACTCCTATGCCAACGCTTCATTTCACACCCCACTTTTCTTATATCTGTCAACATTATATTTTTTGTAATAATCAAGAACATTCTGGAACACTGTCCCTATCAATTTCCCGACAAGCTTATCAAACGATATGATAATCTCATTCGCTTCCTTGATTTGTTCCTGTAAGCGTTTGTTTTCTTCAATGTACGTTTCAATAGCACTTTCTTGATTTACGTTCTGTTGCAAAATATCTTCATATTCCTCATAGCTAGGTACAGGGGTTTTTCCATCAGAATAAACCTCTCCAACTTCATATATTTTAACCATTAAAAACCTCCTTAAATACATATTCGACATCGTTGTTTTTATAATATCTTGAATACAACATTTTAGGATTTAGATGAAACTTTCTTGCAAAGTTAGGAAGTGTATCTTTTATTCCGTTTATTACAAAGACAATGTTATTCCTTTTATTGTTTGCTTGAATAAAGGAGTCAACAAAGCGACAGTTTTCTGGGCAATAATTACCATCATTATTTATTCTGTCAATCATTAAACCTTTTTTGTATCCATTTTGTTTTGCCCACGCAAGGAATGCTGGATAGTTTTCTTTCCATTCATCACAAATACATATTCCCCTACCACCATAATCTTTGTATGCTGGCTCTGTTTTACATAAACACCTTTTTCTTATTGACTTCCATAATTGGTATAAAGAATAATCCTCATACTTATGCTTGTCTTTTTGCTTTATGTTTTTGTTTCTCCATACAAGGGCTTCAACTATTCCACACCCACAACTTTTTGTTAACCCACGTTTTAGATTGCTTTCATTTACAATAGTTTTTTTGCCACAATCACAAATACATTCATAATATCTGTGGTAATGTTTGTCTTTATGGTGGAAACCAAGAACGGTTAGTTTCCCAAATCTAGTTCCCTCACGCCATTGTTCAGTTAGTGTCTTTGTCATTCTTCCTCCTTATGTTCAACTTTGATTAGTGAATCTTTCCAATTCTTTTTCAATGGAGCCAAACTATTAAAACAACTTGCCAAATCTATAAAACTCCAATTAGGACCTTGCATTTTCCATATTGGTTCTATTTCGTGGATAACAGGTTTTTTCTCATACCAAACCCAAGTTCCATCCTTATCCATAGCCACCCAACCCTTTTTCAATAGTGGCAATAAATCATAAATCGTTATCTGTTTCATACAACATCCACCTCTATCATCCAGTCATTTGAAATCAAATCATCTATTTGAAATTCACCGTCAATTCTGGTGCCGTGCAAATCAACTTCAATCCAACAAAAGTCCATCCCACTCTTTCTATTTACAAAACAACGAACAGCACCGTGGCTTTGTTCTGCTTTCTTGACGGCTTTTTTAATCGCTGTTAATAGTTTCATTTTGACTCCTTTAATAGTTGCTCTAATTCTTTTATTTGTTCCTCTGGTCTTAAATGAGATTTGGCATATTTAATTATATTTCTTAAATATCTTTTATCTTTTATTAATTGGTTCTTTTTATATTTAATTCCATTTTTGTCTTGCCATACAAAACCATTTTCTTTTAGTTCTTGAAACAATAAATGAAAATAAACAATAAGGTCATCTTCGGAAGGACTATTATATGTCAATTCATTATCAGAAAGTTCAAAACATTCACTCATCATCCACCTCCTATTGTAGTGCTTTCATTATGGCAAGCATTTGGTCAGGTATTCTATTAACACCAATAACTGTGTTTTGATTTATCCAACTTTTCCCCTTTGGATATAAAAATTCACAACAAACGAATCCATCTTTATCAAATACCAACCCAGAAAAAGAGAATTTATCACCGCAAGCATACATAGCTGCACCCATCTTTTTAGCTTCTTCTTTTAGTTGATTCCAGTTCATTTCAACCTCTCTTTCAAAGCACGCTTGGCTTCTCCTTTTGTTTTGAAACAGTTATGAAGCTTTAATGCCATCTTATCCTTTTTCCTATAACTGTTTATTGTGACAACGATTTCTCCACACCAGTCTATTGAATAATACGGCTGTTTGTATTTAGGAATAAAACGGTTGCTTTCTTCTTCTTTCTTAATCCCAAGAAATCGTTTGTATTCATCAATTGTAATTAAACGACTTTCTTCACTCATAATATATCTCCCTTGTATATTTGTTTAAACTCGTATGAATCAAGTTTTGCATAGCACATTGAAAGCTCATCTTTTAATCTTTTGTTTTGCTTCTCTAATCGCTTTATCTTTCTCATAGCCTTTTCAAGATTATCAATGGCTGTCAATAACACATCTTCACCACGCTTACTGTTCTTGCTTTCTTTCGGCTCTGCGAAGTTCCCATAATTAGTTTCGTCTGTTTTCATTTTTCACTCACAATTTCAATCGCATCAAAATCTTTATACCTGTTGCCACGAACAAGCACTGCTTCTTTCCAAGTCATATTGCAGGCTAATAACTCAACAGAACCGTCGTTTTTATATCCGATGACAGAGTAAATCATTTTCTTCTCCCGTTTCTAACAATTTCAAACACAGCTCTTACACGCCTTACTTCTCTCTCAATATCAGATGATTTTTTGTGCTTTCTGCGTGCAATTTGCAATTCCCTATGCAACTGCTCAAACTTCATCCAAACATCATAAGCGAATCTGTTTGTCAATCTTAAATATAATTTTTGTAATTTGTTCATTTTATATACCTTTCTTTTATTGTTAAAATCAGGTTTCCCTGTCTACATTTATAAATAATAAATATATTTTATTTACCTGTCAACACTTTTTTACAATTTTTTTTATTTTTTTTACAGTTTCAGCATATTTTTTCCAAAAAGCCGCAGAAACATTGACTTTTCCGTGTTCTGCTCTATGCACCCAACTATATGTATAACCCATAGCTTTCGTAAAAAACAACAGGTTGCACAAACTTTTTCTTTCTTTTATCAGTTCTTCTACATTCATTTTATAGTCCTTTCGTTAACCATCTATTATAACAAACAGCCGTGAAACTTGGGAAGTCAATATACTTCAAAAGCCACTGCATCTTTTCTTCAAACGCTTCTTTCCCTTTAATATGATATTCTCTGTGGCATTCTGTACAGAGTGGTATCACTTGCCAATCATCTGCCTTATAAGCTGTTCCTGAATATCCAGCTTCTTTTAAATGATGAGCTTCTACTTCATTATACCTACCACAACAGATACAAGCCTGTTTTCTTACATAAGAAAGATACTCTGGATTATGTCTTTGAAAAGAACGTGTATTTAATTCTCTTATATCATCTTGTGTAATATGCCGAATAAAAGTGTATCTGATTGACGGATGCAATATAAGTCCTTGAAAAGCTCTTGCATTATCACAAAGCCAAATTGCCTTATCTATGAATTCAGACATTTCTTCCAAAGACATCTCGCTAATATGCTTCCAAACTTCATACTGCTTGCCATTGAATTGAGTTATTGTCTTTCTTGGAGAAATAGCCTGATAAAAATTGTCCTTTACTTCTTCAACAGAATATTTTATACCCTGTTCTTCAAAGAAAGAAATAACACTATCAACTATCGCACCGAAGAAAAACCCTAATTGTCGTCTTGTTTTGTCTTTGAAAGGGACTCCGTATTCAATAGAAACAGAGCCTTTTTCTTTCAAAGTCCTGTATAAATCAGAACAAGCAACATCAAGCATTCTTTCATTGTAAGCAACTAACTTTGTCATTAGAATGGAACCGTATCATCATTAAACGTTGTTTCTTCTTGCTTTTCTTCTGTTTCAAGTTTTTCAACTACAACAGATGTACTTGATTTCTTTTGCCCTTGTTTATCAGTCCATTCATCAACAGCCAAACGACCAATAACAAAAACATCCTGCTTATCTACAAGCTTTAAATCTTCAAAGCTCTTGCAATTAACAAAAGCATACTTGGATTTTCCATCTTGGTCTTTACCGTTATAGAACTGCAATCCAAATGTGCATATCGTTCTCCCGCTTTTTGTGTGTGATACTGTATATCTATAAGCTCTACCTTTAATTTTTACTTCATTGTTTTGCATTATTTTTCTCCATTTACTATTTGCTTACAAAAAACATACAAACTTTCTGGTGTTGAAAGCTCATATAAATCAAAACTTACCCTTTTAATTATCGGTAATACATATTCAATAAAAATATCTTCATCAATACTAATAAGAGTTTTCCACTCTTGTTCTTTCCCTTTTTCTCCTGCATAATAATGATGGTCTATGTCAAAATATTCCCTCTTTGCTTCTGCAATACAATTTTTTAAAAGCTTTCTAATCATTTAACCCTCCTTAATATATAATTTTGTCATCATCATCTTTTGGCATTTTACTGTCAATAAGACTTTCAAGTTGACTTGCTTCATCAACAAGATTCTTTTCACGCAACTTTCCAATCAATTCAAGCGTTGTTTTCATAAGAGCTTCATTCTGAATGTTAACAACACTTAATTTATTGATATAATTCATAGCATTTGTGAAACGCTCTCTCAAACCATCTTCACTTTCTTGATATTCTTTAAGTTTCTTATTCTGCTCTTTGGTAATCTTTGTGGCTTGCTTTGCAACTTCCTTTTGGAATTCATCAGAGCCTTTTTTAAACTCATCAGCTTCTTCTTCTGAATACATATCTCCAGCAATACCTAAAAGTTTTAAAATAACTCTATCCTTTGCTCTCTTTTCTGCCATAGCCCACCGATAATCATTCTTGCAATTTGTCAAGCTTGCTTCACCGATAGACCAAGCAGATTTGCCATTTTTGTCCTTACCTGAAACACATAAGGCGATTTCCTTTTCTGTAACACTCAATAAAGTCGGTGTTTCAAAGTTAATGTCTGCCCTTTGTGCCACTCTTTCCAAGAATTTATGCAAAGCAATCCAAGCAATCCCTTTGTTATTTCTTTCAAGCAACCAGCATCCATCTTGTATTTCTTCATCAGAAAAACCCAAATCTGAAAAAGCTTTTTTTAAATATCCTTCTAATTTTTTAACCATTTTAACCTCCTACATCATTTTTGATTCAATAAACTCAATAGCCTGTTCTTTCATATCATCACTGATATTTGTATATTCTGACAAGCCATCATACTGTATTAAACGAATTGCTTGTGAACACATTTCGTTATATTCTTCATCTTCATCCCAGTCCTCATCATCAGGCTCTGCAAATCTTGCAAAGTCTTGATTGTGTGAAAAACATCTATAAGATTCCAATTCTGAAACTTCAATTTCTTGGTCGTCAATAAAATCCAAGAGTTCTTGTTTTTGTTCTTCTGTTAATTTCTTCATTTCATATACCTTTCTTTTTAAAATTAACTATGATTTTCATCATCTACATTTGTTATAATATACAATTTTTATTTACTTGTAAACACTTTTTTTAATTTTTTTTCATTTTTTTATAAAATTTCTTCAATTTTTACATAAATACCCGATTTTAAACAATAAAATTTTTCAAAATGCAATATCGCAACGATAGCATCATCTGTAAAAAAACGACATCTTGTCATACAATCAAGAAAAAATTTAGCCAAATTATCACAATCACTTCTTTTATCACACCAAACAATTCCCTTTTTTATATTCTTTTTTGTTTCGTTTTTTCTAAAAGGATATTGCCATTTAATTGTAAGCTTTAATGCCTTATCAAACGGATGGTCTGGTCTATGTGGAGCGAGTAGCCACATCAACTCATTCCGAGTCGCAATACCTTTGTCAATTTTCCCTATAAACATACTTCCTGTTTTTTTGTTCTTGAATATCCGAGTCGCAGATTGTGCTGTTGTCTTTGGTGGTATGCAGTCAATAAAAAATTCAATCATTTATCACTCCTCAAATATAACCATTTCATCTTTTATGCTTTTTTAAAATTTTTGTTTCTATTATTTTTTCATCACTCCAACCACGTTTTCTTCTTTCACAGATTGTCTGTGCATTTATTTTTATTATTTTAGACCATTCTGAAATAGTATGTTTTTCTCCATTATAAATTAAAAAAACATTAGTTCTTTTATTTAAACCTTGTTCTTTTATTGTTATCCATCTGCAATTTTCTGGACAATAATTTCCATTATTATTTATTCTATCTATTGTTAATTTGTCTTTATAACCATTGTTTTTTGACCAATCATAGAATATTTTAAAATCATTTTTCCATTCATCACACATTATTATACCACGCCCACCATAGTTTTTATAATGTATGTGTGTTTTAAGATAACACCTTTTTTTTATCCCTCTCCATATTTCATATAATCTTGTTCCATACATTCCGTGCTTTAAATTATCTTTTAATCTAGCACATCTTATACAGCAAAATCTTTGATTTGTTTTTTTTGAATTAAATAATTTTTTACAAAATTCGCATCTTTTTAGCATTTTATTTCTCCAAATAAATCTCATTAACAAAAAGGCGACAGGATTGTGAGTTGCAATCTTTTCGGGTCTAGATTCCCTAGTCGCCATATTATATTATAATATATTTTTTCCTTTGTAAATAGAAAAAAACAAATTACAATGAAAAACACCATTATTTTTTATTTCTTCTTTATAAAAGTCAGAACAACAAAATATTTTTTCTTTTGATTTATACGAGAAGTCCTGCCCAGTCAGTACCCATCCTTCTCTTCGCCTCTGCTATTTTATCAGCATACGCTGAAACTTTATAGCCATTTTCTTTGGCAAAGTTTTTGATTTCAGTTAAGATTTCATCTCTTGTCATTTTAACCTACCAATTCAGACGGGTCATATCCGTCAACAGCAACTTGATAATTACGCCATATTGTCCTCTTGATAGCAAGTTCACAAGGAACTGGATTACATTCATTTGCGTGCAAGAGCAAGTATTTATACATATCATAGGCTGCTTGTGTTTTATCATTGTTACTTTGAGAATAATCCACATCAACCAGTTCTGCTTCTATGCAAGTAATATTTGGGAATCCACCGTCTTTTTTATACTTTGCATATCTTAAACAAGCTGTCTTTACAGAATCTTCATTGTATTTTTCAAGAACTTTATCCCATTCAGATATAATTTTTTTCTCATCAGCACTACCTCTCCATTTTGGATTACCGTAAATTGCAGACAATGTATTAAGTGCCATTTTTGTTTGATTTATCATTTTAACCTCCTAATTTGTGATTTCATATTTATCCCAGCTTGTGTCATAGTTTTCATTTTGTTTTGGCTTTACTCTGTCCCAAACCCAGCTGTTTGATTTGAAATAGGCATAATGATTTTTGTTTTTATTCTTGCTTCCTGATGTACCCAACCAAGTATCAAGAACTTCTATTGCTTCATTCAAGTTTGGATGAACAGATAAAAGCTTTTCATAATCTTCTTGTTTTAGGCATACATTTTTTAATTCACCATAATTATTATATAAAATATTTTCTTTTATTTTATTTTGTTTTATTTTATTTTCTTTTATTTTATTGCTAGATTTGCCATCATTTGCTAGCTTTTGGTAGCATTTGCTAGCTTTTGCTATACCACCCAAACGACCAGATTTCTGCCTTTTCTCTATAATTGATGTCAATTTATCATTATATTCATCAATCTTTGATTTTATAAAAATCCAAACTGGACTAAAGCATTTTACATCATAGCCAGACTGGTATTGTAAAATGTATTTAAACACTTTTCCAGCTTCGTCATCGCTCAATGCTTCTACAAGCGGTTTCCATTCTGTATAAATATTAGTTGTTTTGTTTCTTATTTCCATTTTCCATAATCCTTTCAATATCTTGTTTAGCAAAATCCCAGTATTTTGAAATGATAGTAAGATACCCAAACGGCATCCTGATAGCCATTAGCTCACTTTTCATCCTTTCAAACTGTCGGTTGAAAATTCTTTCTGTTTCTTTATCTGTTTCTTTATCCATTTTCCATAATCCTTTCAAATAGGTGGGGTTTCAGTGCGTTAGAAAATCGGACATAGGCTTATAAGAAACCCCAAAAAACAGCACTTTTCCTATATCCTTTTCTATATATAAACAACTTTTTTTGTAAAGTAAACAACTTTTTTTATTTTTTTTAAAATTTTTTTGTTGACTTGATAAAAATATATTGTATAATATATACGTTTCTTAAAAGAAGCATCATATACCTTTACCGAGTATCCTAAAAAAATACTCGGTTTTTTATTTTTTTTGTTTGCATTTTTATTTTTATATGTTATAATAGATTTGTTCAGATAATCTCCTATTTTTTATATTCTGAAGATAAGTAAACACAAGAAAGGGCTGATTAACGTCAGCCCTTTTTTAATCTATTGTATTTGTCTTCCTATTTGTTTTGATAGCCATAAAGCTTGCTTGAATAATTTATCCCTTTTTTTATCATCCTTGCACATACGAACATACTTGCACCATTTTATATACTGCCTTTGTAAATGAGTGAGTGATTTCATATTTACCTCCATAAAGCTAAAACAAACAACCCTGACATAACTCCACCCCAAATCCACTCGCCTATATTCCAAGCCGTTTTATCTTTGTTATGTTTCGTCTTTAATAATAGGAGTGTTGGGATTGAATAGCATACTGGCATTAAAGCACCGCTTAAAATATACCAAATGTTATTTATAACCAGACCAATAGGGAAAGTCCAAATAATCCCTCTTAATCCAAGTGTAATGAATCCATACAAACGAGGTTTGTCTATGAATCTTTCGCATATTTTATCTATTGCATACACCTCTACCTCATCAGGATTTACTTCCCCTGTTGTCAATGCACCGATATATTTACCCCATCCACAGCACTGCTGTCCAGCAAACACTGCTATAAATGTGCATATACAAACATTAACATCAAAGGATGAATAGAACCCTGCAATAAAACTGAAAAGCAAAGAAAATAAAACCTTATTGCAGGGTAGCCATTTGAATAATCCACCTCTTACCCTATTTAGGAATGCACCGAGTAAGATAAAAAGAACTAATGAACCTGTCTTTTTTTGTGTCTTATTCATTTTATATTAACGCTTTAATTTTTTCCAACTCCTCATATAATAACTTAGCAGAAACAAGCTCTTCGTGTGTACTTGCAGATGAAATTGAACTTGCTAAGTTTGCTTGTACAAGAGTTCCACCTTTCGCATTTAATGTCCAAGGCAAAGGAACGTCTGATTTTGTGACTTTGAAATCCTTTAAGTCAATATCCCCATTTGAGAAAGGACCTCTACCGCTTGCGCTAGGAGTATTTAATACACCTATGGCTATCTTCTCTCCATTAAATGCACCTAAGCAAGATGCAGTCAAACTTGTACTTGAAACGCTTGTATAGGTTGTTCCATCAGTTGAATAAGATACATCAAACGTGTAGCTTGATGAAGAAACTCTCGTTTCCTTTATTCTTATATAAGTTTTTTCGTTTTGTGGAAATACACCAGTTCCACTATTTACTGACACAACATTTGTATTATTTATACGACCTTGAACTTGTAATCTATTCCCTGTTGAAGATTGAACAATTCTTAAATAATTTTGTCCGTTAACATATATCGTATATAAGTTTCCTGTTGATACTGTCGCTGTTTTAACAGTAGCCGAGAAATCTAATTGAACAGAATCTCCATCATTTGAAAGGGTTGAATTAAGCGTTCCTTTTGTGACCAAATAATTGCTGTCTGTAATTCCACTTAAAACCCCATTTGTGATTGTGGGAGTTCCTGTAATATCATACTGAACACCGTCTGTTTCTTTTAATCCAGTCCCAATATCTAAAATAAGATTACTATTGCCGGTACCAGCACCGATTAAAGTTCTTGCAGCCAGTTTTTCTGCATCAGTAAAAGTTAAAGTATTTGTTGTCAAACCAGCTTTTACTGCTGTGTCAATTTGACCCGGCATAACAGGGTTGTTAATATTAGCTAATTTAGCTTCTGTTTGTCCTTGTGATGCACCAACAACATACAAATTACCAGAAGAATTGATTGCTAAACCACCTGTGCCTGCACCCAATTTTATAACCCCGTAAGTTCCATTAAGTGTTACAGGACTTATATTTGCCACTCCTGAAGTAACAATGCTTGTATTATTTATTTGTACGTCAGATACTTTACTTCCTGCTGTTGAATTGACTTCATTTATTGCACTTACCAAGTCTGTATTAGCAGTTGTTGTCAATGTTGATAAATTACCAATAGCTGTTTCATTTGTAGTAATCTGTCCTATATTTGTTGCAGTTGCACCAGAATTGAGAGCATCCCATTGTTCTTGAGTTAAATCAAGAGAGATTTTATAATGCTTTGGGGTATATAGATATAATACTGAGTTATCTTTGCTTATGATTTTAAAATATTCTATATCCAAAGACCCATTAAAAAATCCATAATCGCTTGATGAATAGGAATTGTCATCATATCCTAAATATAGTTTAGAATTTGAAGCATCACTTAAATATCCAGTAGAAGGAGAAAGAATCAATGTTTTTTCGCTTTCTTTTGTATATGAAACATTGTCATAGGACAAATATACTTCTGTTTTTAGTGTATTAACATCTATTTTTGTTTCTATTATTCTTAAATAAACTTTTTGATTCGTTGGCAAAACTATCTCAGGAGATGATGCTATCCAAGTACTACCTGTCGTATGATGATACGCTAACTTGAGCTTTGAACTCTCTTGATGATAAAATATAGCAGATTGACCACCATCAGAATTAGGTTCACTAATAAAAACTGTTGAGGTGTATTGACTCCCAAGATTTTGATTAAAAGTACAAGCAAACTCAACGATTGTTTTGTCACCAATATCTGTTAACTCGCAGTCTCCAAGCGTTTCTTTTGTTTTTAAATAATTATTTGATGAAAATCCACTAACAACACCATCATTTATCGTGAGACTTCCTATGATTTCATAAGGTGGATTATTTGTGACAGATATGTTTGTACCAGAATATAAATCAACTCCAAGAATGTGTGCGATATTATTTTTTACAACAGATACCCCATCTACTTCCACATCATCCACTTTAGATTTCCCAATATTATTTACTTCGTTAATGGCATCAACAAGGTTGTCTTTTAATGATGTGTTTAATGAAGGTAAGTTTCCAATTGCATTTTCGTTGATTGTAATTTGATTGATGTTTTCCTCTGTTGCACCAGAATTGATTGCAGCCCACTGACTTGCAGTGAAACTTGAATTATTTAGTTCATATTCAAATACCCAACTTGCTGGCGTTGTTGCTGTTGTATATTTGTATCTGTCATATATAGTGTTTCCTGATGAATCTGTGCCAACAACAAACGCATAATCGTTATTTGTTAAAGGTCCACTATAAGCTTCCAAATCTGCGACACTATTAAACGTACCAATAAAGTTAGCAGTATTTGTTGCAATAGAACTATTGACAAAGTTTTTATCTGCTAACTGATTCTGTTCTGTTGCTTGTGCAGGAATTAAAGCACTGATTCCGTCAACAACATCTGTGATTTCCTTACCACTCAATGTAGCTGTACTTCCAATCTGGCTAAGAGATATTCCATAAGTTGTATTCAATGTGAGCGTGTTTACACCATTGATTTTTGCATCTTTACCGTCTGAACCGTCTTTACCATCTGGACCTTGTTCTCCTTGCTCTCCCTGTATTCCTTGCGGAATCCCAAAGTTTAATACAAGGTGATTATCTGTACTAACATTCTCTACATACGCATCAGAGCCAGCAGGCAATGTTTCAACAGTTCCAACACTTACTGATACCGCACTATGCACATCAATATTAAATATTGTTTCCCCACCTTGCTCAACGTTAATCGTATAATCAACATCAGATGTAGCAATAGAGTTTATATCAACAAGAGAAACAACCTTAAAAGGTATTGTGTTTGTAATTGTGGCTCTTTTGTCGGATTGGCTTATTAAATAAAGAGTCCCATTTATATCACCATAAGGAAGCTTGCTTGATTCTTGAGAAGATAAGTTGTAATCAATAATACCGCTTGATAAATCATTATAATTTTTTGTAATTGTCCCAAGAACGATTTTTGCCTTAAAATCGCTAACTGTTAAAATAGAGCTTGTTATTTTGAACTCAACAAGATTTCCATCGTTAAAATCCGTATCGTCTCCACGAACAATGATAATTCTTTTATCTTTTGAACAACAACAAGTCATTTTTTCTCCTTTGTACACTCTTCTAAATAAGACCGAACAAAAACATCATCTTTATATAATTCACGAACCGTTTTCCACGTTGGCTTAGGCAAAGGGTGGCATCTTTGCACAACAACGATTTCTTTACTTTGACAAGCAGTTAGACAAATCAAAGTCAAGAACAGAAATACAGACATCATCTTGTTTAATGTTTTCATCTGCCTTTTTTACCTCTTCTGATGCTACCATAATATCCTGCCTGCTGTCAATTAGTATTTGCGTAGCTTCACTTTCAACTTTTGCTTTATGTGCATTATATCCCTTTTGATACGCAATATATATACCAAGAAAGAATACAATTATTGCTGTTAAGAAAAATGATATAATACCAGCTATTTTATAACTCATTTTTCCTCCAGTTCTATATGGGGAAAATCTTTCAGACCTGTGAAGAAAGCACCACACCTGATTTTAATTCCTTGTTCTCTTGCCACATCATAAGCAAGTGCTACCATTTTATGCCACCGAATATCATCAAGCGACCAGTTAATTGGACAAGGACAAATATCAACAGCTTTACTAGGCAGAGAATTATGTTTGCTTTGCCCAAAGTGTGCTTTGCTCTTTCCTTCTTTAAATGCTTTTTCTTGTTCTTCTTCCCCTCTATGTCCGCAAGTAATAGTCATATCAAAATCAGAACGCTCAAGCATACGCTTACATAAATTCTGCAAACGTATGTCGCACTGTCCTAATCTTTCTAAACTTTTACTTCCAAACGAAAAAGGCATACTATCCTCCAATGTTTAAAATCCCTTTGAAATCTGTTGTAGGCACTCCTAATAGACCACCTAAAATGAGTAAACTAATTATTATTGAAACCCAAAATAGTTTATGGTCTTTTAGTGCCATTATTTTTTCAAACAATGTAGGCTCTTTCTTTTCAAGAAGTCTCTTTAATTCGTTAAATTGTGATGTTAAACCAATGAACCCAGCTTCAACTTTTTCTTCAAGAGAACCCATACGCTTTTCAATCTCTGTCATACGCACACCCATTTTCTCACTATCTTCAATAACTTTTCTGAATACCATCACAATTTCTCCTTTCGTAATGGTCTTTTTGTTCTGGGATAGCATATCAACTGCAGCCTTCGTTCTCTCACACATCTAATCCTCACAAATCATACAAAACAACCGTATTCGTTCCACCAAACCCATTCTGAACACTTGTAAAGTTTTCCAATGTTGATTCCATATCTGCTGGGAAATGAACCGTGCAACCTGTTATGCCTTGCAACATATTGTCAAACTGGTCTGTTCTTACTCCAACATCTGCCAAAACTGGGAATGATACGCTTTCCAAGTGTAAATTGCCGACAAAAGCACTTGCCAAACATTTTGAACCTGTTATTTCAGTACATTTGGGGAATGATACACTTTCCAAACTTCCATTGACAAAAGCCTGCTCGCAAGAACTTGCTGTATGTAGTTTTTCTAAATCAGGGAATGATAAAGATACTGCACAACAGTTATAAAACTTATACATCAAAGCTTGACTTGCTATACTCTTTACCCCAGTAAATACCAAATCAGTGTTTTCACTCGGAACTCTCAAAAGCCCGTCAGATGAAACTTCGCCAAGAAACGTGTCAACGGTCGCACCATATTTCCGTTTATTTGTGCCACCGCCTGAACCACTCGTTTCGTAAAGCCCTTCTAATAGCTCTATCATTATGCCTCGCTTGTTATATTCACATAACTCTTGCTACTTGATTTTAACCATAATTTATCCGTTCCAACTGTCCATTTAAGAACTTTTAATCCATCAACGATAACACCAGCTTCCGTTGTCGGCTCGCTTGCACCCTCAACAGCCAATATAGTCCCTAAACCTCTGTTTTGGATAAAATATGTATCTCCTTGTGTGATTGTCCCTAATGTAGACGCATCTACCCAAGAACTTCCAATTTCATCATAAGCAATCTGTGCCATTATTTTTCTCCTTCTTCTGGATACGGAAATCTCTCTTGTATATCAGCAACAACTTCCGCACGCTGTTGCTTTAATTCTTCAATCTTCGCCTCTATTTCAGGCGTTTGTTCCTCATCTCTCAAAGAATCTATCTGACAAGTAATCGGGTCTTTTTCTAAACGATACGCTTCAGCCCTTGCCTGACGCTGTTCTTCATAAGTTGGAACGTGAATTTCTCTCTCTACTACTTGGAATTGACGGATTTTTTCTCCATCTTCTGTAACAATAGGGGAAATTTCTTTTATGATATATCCATTTTCAACAGCAAAAGCTCTATATAAATCCCAATCTTCAAGACCAAAAATGTCATTTAGATGAGGCTCTTTTACTTCTACTTCTTCAATTACTTCTTCAACTTTCTTTCTTGACATTTTTTACCTCCTTATTTCCACATTCCTATCGTCATCCACCTAAATTCACTAGCAGACGTGTTTTGTATTCTTGCTTGGAACCACGTTGTTTCATAATTGTAAATTGATGTCACTGCTCTATCTGCACCTCCTCCAGCTTGCGAAGAAACAAGACCCACATAATTTTTGTTAATATAAGGTTGGTTAAGAGTAATAGCTGGGAATTGGCTTGTTTCATTTAATATCCCCCATTGAATCATAACGCCAGAAGAATATTTGATATATCCTGTACCTTCTTCTATTACGACAGAAGGATTTGATTTTGCCGTTGTTTCAGCTTTCTGCGACCACATAAACGGCAAATCACTTTTGTCTAATGCGTGGAATGTTGATTTCGGCATCCATTGTTCTGGGTCAATAGCATTACCTGTTCCTATGTACGAAACTGGAATACCATATCCTAGTTGCCAGTTGCTATCATTTTCATCTGTTAAGTCATTACCAGTAGAATTATATTTAATAGTATTAGTGCTTGGCTTATACCACAAAGTATAGTCATTGTCAGTAGGCATTGTTTCAGATTCAAAATATTTGTTAGCAAAAGAAATATTACCGCTAGGTCTTATTACAAAAACTTGATTTTGTGTACTAGTCCAAGTTCTATTGTAATGACTAGCTGAAGTTGTATATTCTATATTCTTTAATGAACCATCTGAATTAAGACCGTCAGGAATAAGAAATTTTGTACCACTAATTTTAAAGCCAGCAGAGCCAATAAATCCAAATCCATTAAAAACATAATCTATTTTAGCCACATTTCCGTTTGAATCGCTTGTTATAACTCCAAGAGGATAACTTGTATTATAAGATGTCCAAGTACTTCCGCCATCTGATGTATATTTAATCGTATTATTTGTCGTATCAAGCCAGAACATATAAGTATATGCTGACGGAGGAGAAGAAGAAGCCGATGCATAACAATAGTCAACAGAATGTGCAGTTAATACGCTGGTCTGATTTAAAAATAAAAGGAATTTTGTATCAGCAGTTAAACTTAATGTTCTAGATATATCAGACGTTAATGTATAAGTATCGTGACCTCCACTTCTTGGAATAGTGACCTTAGAACCTGATTTTAATGTTAAAACACCAGAACTTAATTCAAGTTTAATATTTTGTGGAATCTCAGGTATGCAATTTGAACGCATACTATTTATTTTACTATTCCTTGCACCAACAGTATCTGCTTGTGTACTTGTTGATGTATCTTCTGTTGGGTTTTGAAAATTATTTGTACCAGTCCAAGTATTATTGCTTGACAAAGCAGGTACATCAACAACCCAGCTTGTGCCAATATAAGCAGGAGTAGTCACAAAGTTATCTGTATTATTCTGCTTCGTTGACCTCAATATAAATGTATTTCCACTCCCGTCTGTGTACCATAAACGAGCATTCATTGGATAGCCACCAATAGCAGTTGCAATAGTTGCATTGTATGTATAACATCCACCTGCTTGTTGGAAATAATTATGTATTGTTGATAAATACCCCAAAGCATTGAAGTCTTTTCTTTCAGGTGGCAATCCACCATCATCTATTGCTTCAGATGTAATCTGTGGGAATCCATTTACTAAGTCTGCACGCTGGGGATAAGTACTCGGGTCTGGGTTATTGTTATAGAGGGTATTCTTATCCCCGCTTTCCGCAAAAGGTTTTGTTAATGAAGTAGGTTGTGTTAATGTTTGCATAAGCTTCTCCTTAATTCAATAATACTTTTTTTTATATCTTTTGTCAAATTACCCATAATGATTATAGAACGGTTTATTATCAAACGGAGCAAATGGCTGCGGACTTGCACCGTCAACAAAGAATCCAAAGAACGAACCACTTGGAACATAATAGAAATTCACTCCAACACCAGTAGGTTTTGGGAAAATATCTGTTGAAAATACATATTTTTCAAGCTTGTTTACATAGAAATTAAAAGTAACATCAATTTGCATTGTAGTTACTTCGTCTATATAAACTTGTCCACGACCTTCAAATGCAGAGTTTAAAAGCATTTCTAAACTTGGTATTGTAGCATTACCTATATTAGACATAGCTCTAAATATCAAAAGAGTCCTATATAAATTTTCTATTTCATCAGCTGAAAAAGTTATACCGTCAACGGTTATTTCACCTTGTAAAAATATCTCAACCTTTTGATTGTTGTCATCTATGAAACTAATAAGCCTGCTTTGGTCTAAAATCTTTCCCCACCAATCAAGCCCATAACCAGTAGCAGTTCTGATATTATAAACGACATTGTACCAATCCTTTATTGTCTTGTAGTTATTGAATTGTTCTCTTATTCCTTCTACAAGCTTTACATATTTAGGACTGTTTGCGTACTGTGAAATCATTAAATCACCTCAAAACTTATCTCTGATTCTGATAATACAGGAAGCTCATTCACATTAAAAGTTAAAACATCACTCCAAGTATTACCGTCTTTTGATACTTTAACATTTATAAGCTTTAATCCACTAATTTGCAATCTTGAAACATCTCCATAAAAACGGCTCGCATAAACAGTTGAACCAATCGTTATACTTTCGTCATCTGTTTTTCCATCATAATCATCTAAAATCGCTTGTTTGATTTGCGTTTGGACATCTTGCGAAACTGCTTCTCCCAATCCAACTTTAACATAAATAGTTTCGTAAGAAGGGATGTCATAATTATATGTATAAGTTTTACCATCTATAACCTTACTGCAAGTATTACTACCAGTTGTATCACACCCAGCAGATTTTGAATCGTAAATAGCCTGTGCAAGCTCTTCACTTGTTGCACCATTTACGCAAACATAAATTGAATGTGGATTTATTGTGATACCGCTATATGTCGTGCTATCAGCTGTATTTTTATCATTCTCTGCAACAAAAACATCTGTAACACCTTCTATTTCAAAAACTCTTGAATATACACTACTTAAACTTCCAGTAGCATTACGAGCAAGCTCTCTTTTTCTCCTGTTCTCAAAGTCAACTCTTGATTCTTCCTCTTTGCCGAGAACTCCACTTGTCGTATTATTAACAGAATCCCAACCAGATACAGAAGTGTATATTTTATTAAGTGTATTCGCAGCAACTGGGATTTCGCCAGTTTCAACTGATTCAAACTGTAATGTAATAGTCCCTGATGCAGGAATTGTCCCACCATTTACACATACAAACAAATCTCCATTTGTTGATTGCACCATAGCAGGATTTATACTTGATTTCCCATTTAAAACAGTTCCTTGACTACCTATACACACACAGTTAGCAATACTACTTGTCGCTACTTTTCTTTGCAACCCATAAATACTTCCAAGAGCATCCTGAAATATCCCATTTGCAGACTCTGGATTTAATTGATTGAAGAAATATAACAACATAGCATTGTCAAGCATTTTTTCTTCCGTAAAGTCATTTATAGCCACACCTTGCGGAGTTGCGTCATCAAGGTTTAAATCTCCTCCAAAAGCATCTGTAAAAATCTCTTGAAACTTGCTTTTTACATCATCTGCTGTTGGAACTGAAATGCCTGTTGGACTTATTGTTATCTGTGATGTCATTGTATATCTTCTCCTACAATAATTTCTTCTCCGTTTTCGTTAGTTACATAGATGCTTGCGTGCAAAGTCCTATCTTCTATTTTATCAAATACGACTAACGACTCATCAACCCCATCAACAAGCAAAGCCTGCCGATTCATCTCTTCGTTTAAATACTCTCTGTTTGTATCAACAGAAGCATATCTAACCCCTCTTTCTAAATCAGTAGGGATTTCTCCAATAAAAACACGAACAGAAGATGAAACATCTTGTGCCAATCTATCATTACCCTCTTTTGTTGCGATATTTCCAAGCTCATCTACATAAACATCCCAACCAGTATCCAAAGCCAATGTTTTCATCACTATCCTGCCTTTACAATACTACTGCCAGTCGTTATCTTCCCAGTTATTAAATCAACGCTATCGCCTATTCTAGCTACTCCGAAACCAGTATCGGTTCCCAAATTTACAACAGGACTGATAACACTAGCACTTTCACTTGCATTTATAGTAGCATTTTTAACATTGATTGTCAAATCTTTATCACTTGTTATATCTATTCCATTCTCTGTGAAATCTATAAATTGAGTTGGCTCTGAATTAAATCCTAATAATCCACCTATATATACACCATCTTGCAGGCAGTATTCTCTCTTTGTATTGACAATCCCACTATTTATGGAAATCCTTGAAGCATCTTTTTTGGATATAATCATTATGCCTATATCACCAATCGCAGGTACAGCCTTTATAGCACTATTTCCAAATTGCCAACGGATATATTTTATATTCGGTATTACATCTACTGGGACAGCTTCATTATTTGCATCAACTTCTTGTATTACTGGAATAACATCTATTGTATCAACTTTTCGTACAGCTGTTTCAACAGTATTTACCCCAACAACTCTTACAAGAATCATTGTCTTTACTTTATCAACTTCTTTGTTGATTATGTATAATAAAGCATTCAAGCTATCAACAAAATCACTGGGTCTTGCACCCATTTTTAATCCGTTAGACATTTATTACCCCCGTTCCATAACAGTGAATTGTAATAGTCCAATTACCGCCAATTTTAGTTGATAAATTATATTCCATTTTAGCTATATTCCACTGACCGTTTGCAGCAGAAACTTCACTATCTTTTATAACTATTCTATCTTTTATTTTTATAGGAAGTATTTTATCTATTGTTACTTTTATTCCTTCAATAGAAAGCGTTGGATAATTTATATATAAATCTTTTGTTAATATCCACGGTTTAGGAGGAGCTATAAAATCAAACACACTTACGTTTGTTGGGTAAATGTCAACAGAATCGTTGTTTATAACAGCTTCAACAGAATAAGCATCTCCTGCTTTTCTCAACCTCTCTTGCAATCCACACCCATCAACGCTTGGGTCATCACAGAATCCAAAAACACCGTGATTGACGCATTTTGTCCCATAATCCTTACAGATTTTTTCAAAAAATGAAGGTACTGAGACATTCCCCTCAAGATGTGAAGGAGGAAGTTCACTCTTTACATTGAAGAATGTCCCAGCATTAGAAACAATTTCAATATATATGTCTGGTGCAGAATATACAGGGATAGCTGTTTCTATGTTCCCCTCATAGATACATTTCTCGCCATCACCATCATCAGCATATACACGAACTGCTTTTTGAACTATTGTTAAATCACGCCACCTTATTGTTGTCAAGGCATCCATTTTTTCTTTTGATATACCATATATCTTAATGTTTGCCTTAAAATTTGATGAACGACTTAAAGCTACCTTATTTATAAATACTTCAATAGGTAAATTTTCAAATGTCAAAGTTGGAGTACCAGGGAAAAATACACCTTCTGTCCTTTGAATAACAACTTTTAGTTTTTTTTCACTAAACATCAGCTTCCTCGTAATTCAAAATCCACCTATCATTAAGACCATAATATATCGGGTCTAAATTGCCCTGCGTATCTTCAAAATAAAGGCTTCCTTTTAATGCAATCGTTTTATATTGATTTAATTTGCATTTATTTAAACAAATCATACCTTCAATTTCTTTTTGTCCATCTATTGTGAGATTCATATAAAGATACAATCCCATAGTTATAAAATCAAAGTCGCATTGCTTCCCTTCAATTTCAATGGAGAAACTTTGATTTGGTACTTGTTCAAGAGGAATTGTATATATAGCCATTTTAACACCTATTTAGATTGTAAAAACTTTTTACCATAGCTTTGTGCTTGTTTAAACATAGTTTCTTTTTTCTTTACAGGTTCGTTGAACATAACTTCTTGAAATGTTAGCTTTGCAAGAAGAAGACCAGAACCACCATCACGAGTAAAACTATAATCAAGCTTTGTTAAATTAAGATTGCTTATTGTACCAAATGGAGTTTTTACTCGGCACAAAGTTGTGCTTCCTTTATACTTTTTTAATCTTTCCAAAACTTCTTCAATTAAAGTCTTATATCCGCCTTTACCAAGTTCAACAGTTATTATGCTCGGTTTTCTTACTTTATTTACAGAACGGAAAGTGCTTGACTCAATGGTATTCTGTACGATTTGCGAATCGTGTACTCCATTTACAGATATGCAAGAATCAAAACTTGCAATCTTTTCCCAATCTGCATCACTTTCTCCAAATAAATTGTTAATTGCGTCTTTTAAAGACTGCAAACTATCCAGAACAGTACGATAAGCACTTAACCAAGAACTATCTTTTTTAGGCTTCATTACTGGCTCTTTCATAACCTCAACATCCCAACTTGTTATTTTAGGAATCGGCAATCTTGAAGAAAATATATCGCCTAATATCTGTTGTCCATATAACATTATGCAACCCTCCAACTCATCACTGAATATAGATTTTCTGCGAAATCTTGATTAGCATTTGAAATACCTTGCTGAATTTCTCCTGCCGATACATTACCATTAGCATTTATCGTATTATTATTTTCAATGCTCATAGAAACATTTACATCTTTTGTTTCATAAATTGTGGATGATTCAGCACCATTCTGTATATCTTTTAAGTATTCTAAATCCATTTGAAGCTCTGTTTCCATAGCACCCTCGTCATATTCACCGAGAACACGACCAAATTCATCTGTTTGATAAACTCTTTTACGGCTTCCTTGAAATATACCAAAACCAGCTCTTTCAAATTGTTTATTTGCTTCTTCCGATGTTATTTTCCCTTCTTCATATAATTTTATAATTGCATTTTTATATGTTTGGTCTGCCATTGTTGGTGGTATTCTTTCAAAAATTTTTTTAGCAAACCAATCTCCAGCCATACCACCAGCAACAAGTGCCGCTATATATGGTATTTTTGAAATAACAAAAGAAGCAGATTCTTTAATACCATTAGTTAATAAAAACTTTAATCCTTGAGAACCAAGTAAAAATGCACCAACACCAGCAATATCTCTTCCAATTCTGTTTTCATCTTTACCTAATTCTCTCATAGCATCTGAAAGAAAATTCATTGAATCTGTTAAAAAAGGAATATCTGAAACAAATTTATCTCTAAATGTCTTAAATTCAGCAACAAAACTTCTACCAGCATCATTTAAATCAGCAAGACCCTTATTCTGTTCATCTGTTAATGTTACTTGTTGACTTATTAACTTTGATAAATTGTCAGAACCCTGTATTAAAACTTTTATATTCTCATCTGATAGACCAAAATTATCAGATAATAATTTTATAGTTTTTTGTAATCCTATATCAGAAGCACTTTTTTTAGCCCAATCAGACAATTTTATAAGTGCTTCATCAGGACTTATATATTCTCCCTTTTCATTTATAGTGTTAATCCCCATCAATCCAAGAGTTCTTATCAACGGAGATACTTTACCACTTATTTGTAAATCATTTATATCGTCTGATATTTTTCTTAATGTTTGTTCAACATTCTCTGCCTTACCACCAGATTTCTCAAACGCTTTACCAATAGCCATCAAGCGTGAAGGAAGAACACCTGTTCTGCTTGACAAGTTTTCAATGCTTTTCGCAGCAACAGATGAATCGTGTGCAATTTTAATAAAAGCACCACCACCAACCAATGAAGATATGCCACCAAATCCAGAAAATGCACTTTTTAAACTTTTATTAGTTTTTATGGCTGATTTCTGGATTTTGCTCAATTCTTTTGAAAACTGTTTAAGACCCATTTGAGCCTTTTTACCGTTCAAAAGAACATCTATCACTAATTCATTTGTCGCAACCACTATCTTCTCTTCCTTCTTTCTTGAGCCATTTTATTCTTTTTTTGCTGATTAGCTATATTTATTATAATAATTTCTAACAAATCAAACAAATCCTCTAACCCATAAACTGTTTCAAGCTCGTGTAGAGTCGCTAACCTGCTATTGACTACCGAAGCTATCATTGGCGGCACATTGACATAAGATGTCAAAGAATCATCTGTTTCTATTTTGACTCCGATTCTCCGCCTTGTACGAAAAAACCGAAACACAATTTCAATGCTTCATATCTTAATCTTGACAAGGTTGAAGAATCTTCAACAACAGAATCCACCAACGAACCGCTCATATTGACATATACACCGTCTTTTTTAAACGAAGCACAAGCCAACAATTCATTCAACAACGGTTCAGCTTTCTCATAATCTAACTTGAAAAAGGAGTCTAACAAATCAGTAATTGACATTTTTAATACATCAATGACAGAAGTACCACCTTTGCCGAATAGACAGAGGGCTTTCATAGCCCATCTGTCCATTTGAACGGCAGACATTTCTGTCACTTTAAATGTCTTTCCTGCGTCTCTTCCTTCTTCAATCGTTATTTCTATTTCTTTTCTCATTTTTTCCTCCTAGATTTTTGATTATAAAGAAACAGATGTGATGCTCTCACAAACGAATGTAGCTTCTCTCGGAGCTAAAATCTTTTCAGCATCAGGGATTAACTTATACCCAGTCAAAAGACAGTTAACCAAAGTAAATGTCTTTTTAATACTCGGACAAGTAATGATAATGCTTCCAAAAATAGGAGTCTGTGAAACTTCCATTGTTTGAAATAGCAAATCTAATCCCTCAAGAGTCGGGCTGTTAGCTTCAAAAGTGAATGTGATGCTTTTCTCAACTGGTGTATATCCCGCTGCCATTTTACCATCAACACCCATTCTGTGTTCAACAGTCTCATAGTTATCTTGACTCCAAGCACTATCCGTTGAATAAGCTTCAAACTTTAACCCAGCTGGGAATAATGAAGCATACAAGTAAGCACTTGAATTAGCCGCTGTTATATCTTTAGTCATTTTCTACCTCCTTACAGTAAAACAGTTGAAGTTCCTTGAATCTTCTGGATTGAACCACCATCCATATACCAGAAATTCACAACAGGCGTTCCTCTTTCTTGACGAACTTGTGTTGTTGGGTCAAGAATTTGTAAATACCAACCTTGTATCTGCAAAGCACCGCTAATGTCTAATCCAGCTTCTGATTCTACCGTTGCTTTTTGTGTTTCACTTAAAGAAACACCTTGACGAATAAATCCAGCATTTACAGCTGTGTTAATTGTGTCCATAGCTGCAGCTCTTAAAATTCCATAACCAGCTTGATTATAAGGAACTGTATTATTCATTGTCAAAGCGTTAATCCAAGCATTCTGCAAACCATCACGGATGAAAATCTGTCCATAGTATGTATCTGCCCATTTAGCATTTCCAGAAATCTGCCCATTTTGCAAGAGCTTGAATTGATTTGATGCAGTAGCATAATCACCATAGAAGTTATATCCATTTCCTAAAAGGTTTTGTGCATCTGCTTCATCATCAACAGTGAATGCAAGACCGTTCTGTTGTTTGAACGCTAATGTCTTTCTTCCATTCAACAAACTTGGGTCAATAGAAGCAATAATTCCCATAATAGCCGCTGATAAATTCTTTGTATTGTATGCACAGCACACTCCATAAAAATCAGCAACTTGTCTTGCTAAACAAGCACTATTATTCGCAATCAAAGCATCTGCTGATTTATCTGTTAAGCAATAGATAAACCGAACACCTTGGTCGTTGCACCATTCTGCAAGCTCAAACGCTTCAACAGATGTTTCTTCCCATACAGGCATAAACGAAACAAAATCAGAATTGCTTTTCACACAATCTTCCATTGTTTCTGTCAATGTCTTTACAGCAGAACCTTGTGATAATGTTCCGCTTGTTAAACCTAACAAAGCAGACACATCAGTTCCACTTGAACCAGCCGTTGCAAATTCAATCGTACTTGTTGCACCAGTTGTTGGAGAAGTAATAACAAAAGCTTGGAAATTGCTATCCCAAGAACAAGTCGTACTTGCCAATCCAGATGCCAACTTCGTTTGAATAGCAGTCGCAACAGCACTGAAACTTGTAGCAGAACTTAAATCCAAAGAAGTAATACTGATTGAAGTTCCGTCAACTTTAATCCCAAAAGAACCATTTGTAATAGCCGTCAATGCACTTAATTTAGCAGGAGAACTAGCACCTCTTAAAAATGCAGCAGCTGCACTGCTAACGTGCCTGAAAAACCATAAAACAGATGGCTTTCTACTTGAATTGCTATCAGCTAAAAAATAATTGGAAGCAAGTTCATATTCTTTTGAACTTGTACCGAAGAAATCACCAACAGCCGATAAACTATAAAATGGTAATGCCGTTTTTGTCGCCAGGGAAGAACTTGTAGACAGAAAAGTTCCAACAAAAGACAAACCAGACAATCCACCACCAATAACTCTCGGCGTGATGTCAACTAATTGTGAAGCAGGTATTGTCATTTATAACTCCGTTTCTAATATATTTAATTCTGCCGTGTTAAACCAATCTTGATTATCAATAACGGCATCTTGATAATCAATCTCAAAATCAACCGACCATCTTTCAACATATTCCATTTCTCCAGATATGCCAGTCAAGTTTTTAGCTTCATCGCAAGATATAGGCTGTATGCTATACTGTTTTAAAAAGTCGCATAAAAACTCTGTTCTTGCTATATTCATTATAGCATTTGCTCTGTCAAATGCCAAATCACCATAAAAATCTATCTGTACTGTTACTCTGTAATCTTGTTCACTTTTTAACCCATTTGATGAATAAGTAACAACAGGCGTGCAATCCCTAAAAGGATTTAATATCGTAAAAATAATGTAATCATTGTTATCAGGCAAAGGGACTCTGTTATTATATCCACACACGATATTGTCTGCTTTACAGTTCGTGTATTTCTTTAACATTTCCCTTATTCCTTTTTGGATATTTTGTTTAAGAGTTGCTGTCATTAGATTCCTCCTCAACTGTCTCATTTAGTTGCAACGCACCAACAAAGTGCGACCAACCAGATGTATTATACCAATCTTCGGGTCTACTGACAATATAAAAAACTTGATTTCCCCAAGCTACTTTATCCCCAGCTTTCGCCATAGGTCTGTTTAAACCAAAGGCATCTGAACTAACCCAAAATGCCTTATAAACAGTACTTTGATTATAATTGTTTATAAACTTTATATCTTCGCTTGTTACTGGCTGAACATCTGCCAAAATATCATACGATTCACCAGATGAAGCAACTGCTTCCCCATATTCATTAACACTATAACTACTTCTAGGAGTAATCGTTATTGTTTGCAAAGGATTTATAATGCTTATTGCTTGACTCGCTATATCGTGTAAATTCATTTAACCCTCCATTTTACACTATTAAGCATTTGTCCACTATCAATTAAAGGTTTATTAAAACCCTTTCTTGCTACTGTGGAAGGAGCATTAGGGGGAGTTGTGAAATCAAGAATGGTCTTACGCACATCTTCAACCATTTTTATACCTAATTCTTCGGCAGTTTTCTTCATATTCATTATAACAGGGAGTCTATCTTGAACAAGTTTTCTCCACTGCCGTCTAGCTCTTCCCACAGTATTCCTCATAAAAGGTCTTGGTGGTATTTTCCACCCATCCCCATATTCTTGAACCATAGCAACCCTTGCAACAGGTATTGCCTTTCTAGCACCGTATCTTCTAGGCTTATTTAATTGTCTTTTAGCTAAAATGCCTTTACTTGCATAATACGGTCTATCAATCTCTTCGTAAATATCCCCCTCAAAAAAGCCAACTTGGAGTCTAGCAGATTGTTTTATAATCTCCTTAAACATTTTTTTATCATCAAATTTTATCCTAAAATTTAGCATTCTGAAACATAAAATCCTGATAAATACTTTCCTACAAGTTGACAAAATAACAGTCCATATTGTGTTTGCCCAAAATAAGACTGATTTAATTTACCCATACTTGAAAAACCAATAGAAGTACTTCCTTCGTGAGCATTTGATAAAGAACCCACATTTCCAGCACCTCTGTTTTGTAAAAACAAAATATGAGCCGTTAATAAATACAAAAGTGTTTTTCTATCTTCAACACAAGTTATGATAGAGCGAGAAGTGTTGTTCAGCATAAGACACGCCTGATTAAAGGCTAATAATGCTTTATTCTCTGTCGCATTAAGCTCTGGATAAAAGCTATTAAATTCATCCCATACAAAAACAACACTTCCACTCATTTTATCAATCCTTATTGTTCGCTTTTTTTGTTTTACCAGCTTTTGGGTCAGCTTGTTCAAATCCTAATTTTCTTTTGGATTTTTCTTGTGCTTTTTCCTCAACAGCTTCTTTCTGCTCTTCTGCAAAAATAACACCGTTTTGGATGAAATCACAGTACCCATAATTCTTCAGGATAGCTTCCCAATCCTCACGAGCAATTTCTGTCATACCATACTTTCCAGCTGGCAATAACATTCCTTGCTGAGTAGCTGATACCAAGTGAGATAATGGAATACCTTTTAATTCAATAGTTTTTCCATTGATATTAAACCGTTGTCCCATAGGAATCCCACAAGCAACAACAACAGTATCAGAACCGACTTTTTTACTTTTCTTCACAGCTTCAACTTTCTCCTCTAAGTGAGAAGTATCTGCTTTTTGATTCAAAGTTTCATTCGTTTCCATAATTTTAACCATAATTTTTTCCTCCTAAGTTAAATTAAATACCAGTCATTGTTGAAACAAAAATCGGTCTGTAAACTACTGCACCATAAGTACCGGCCATAAACTTCTGTCCATAGTGTGATAAATACTGAACAATACGACCAGCAATCAGCTTTTCACTGAATGCTAATTCACCCGTTGGCTCGCCATCTACATCCAAAGCAATCAACTGAATTTTCTTCGTTGCATCATCATACTCTGGAGCAACAACAACTTCCAAGTTCAAGAAAGACCGTTTAATCATTCCGATAACAGTTTCAGAACCCAAGCTGTTTTGTTGTGCTAAATAAGCATAGACCGAAGGTCCGACAACGAGTTTATACTTTGTGAGCATATCCACGTGTCCACCACAACGAGCAGACATATCAGCCATTAAAGCCACAATGTCTTTGTAGATTTCTTGACCTGTCTTTGTAGCCCAAGTGGAATATCCACCAGCACCATTAGCAGCAACGATTGCGGATGGAAGATTCGGAGCATTCAAGATACCATAGTTTTCCAATCCAGCTACACCAGACATATAGAATCTGTTGAAGTCAATTGCTATATTTTTCGCAGCCGCTTGCTGTTTACGAGCCAACAAATTGATTTTAGCAGCAGATGCTTCTGCTTCTTCCTGTTCACCATACTCAATAACCGTTTCAAACAGGTAGTTCTCACGGCGAGGATAGTTCACGTTGATGTCAGATTTACCATTGTCTGAATAATCAGAATACGGTTGAGTAAATCCAGTGTTTTCAATTTGCAAGAACTTACGAACCAAGTCTTTACGAGTACCAGCTTTGAATTCATTGAAGATTTCCGTAGCGGCTCTTTTTTGGGTCATAATTTCAATGGCACGATTGTCAAAATATGTCAAAAATTCAACAGGAATGCCAGTGTTCGGGCTTGTGATTAAAGCAGCATCCATAGCCATTTTGCCCTCTTCTTGCGTTCCAACAACGCTGTAAGAATCCAGCTCAAACCCATATTCTTTTAATTGTTCTTTATCCATAATTATTTCTCCTTATTTCACGTTAGAAGCAATAACAACAGAACCACCTGCGGCAGCCGCATTACCAGCCAAAGAAATAACTGTCCAATCCGTTTCGGTAGCACCAGAAACAGAAGCACCAGCATTTCCACAAGTGATTGCACCAGTCGTATTGTTCACAAACAATTTTTTGCCAACAGCGGCAGAGTCTGTCGTTTTCACGAACATATCTCCCCACACAACAACATCAGCCTTACGACCAACAGGAATCTGCAAAGAAGCAGCATCAGCACTTCCTAACGGAAGGTCTAACACTCTCTGCACAATACCAGTCGGTTTACCAGACTGAGAAGCCTTTGCACAAGTGGCAACACCGTTTGTGTCAGAAACCCAAACAAAGTCACCAGCATAAATTGTTTCATCCGCAGCAACACGAGGAGTCGTCGGCGTGTAATGAGGAACTTGTCCATTCGCTACATCGCCTTGAATACCAAACGTGTTGACACGATTCATAGTATTTTGAAAAGCCATTTTCCTTTTCTCCTTTGTTTAAACACGAATGTTTTTTAAACATTCCTCATTACCGCTACTAATGGGAGCAGCATCCAACGCTAGTCTACTTTTAGCTGACATAAAGCCTGCAAAAGCATCCTTATAACTAGCAATCTCGCTTACATTCATACCAGCTTTTTCACAAGCCAGTTTGTAAATCTCTTCACAAGAATCAAATGCCATTACATTGACATCACCAATAACAGATTTAACAGCCTTACGAGCATCATCACGAGCTTTAAAGTCTGCCATTACTTCTGAACGGACTTGTTCTTTGATAGCGTCAATGTCAAAAGTCATTTCATCCTTTGCCATTTTCTTATCGCACTTGTCCATAGAACATTTATCTTCTGCTTTCTTTTCTTCAATTTCTTTTTCCATTCCTTCGGACTCGTGTTCAGAATCTAGCTTTTTAGGTTCTTCCTTTTCATTTTTTTCGCCATATTCAACACCCTCGGCAAAGGCTTCTTTTTCTTTACCTTTAAGGTCTTTTTCATCATCAGCTTCACCAGCTTCAGAACCCTCATAAGCAATTTTTTCAGCCTTTCCAATAATGGTACGAATAAGCTCTTCATCCACTTTCCCTTTAAGAATGCCACCGATTTCATCAATAAGTTTTCTCTTATCAATGTCTTCATCCTTTGCACACTTATCTTCGGCAAGGGATTCTTTCTTTTCTTCTTCCATTTTTTTCTCCTTGTCGGCTTTTTCTTCCCCTGCCGTTTCGGGTTTATCCTGACCATCAGGAATCTCTTTGTCTTTTGCTTTTTCAGCTTCAGAATAACCAATAGCAAGTGCTTGTTTTGGGTCTGTTACCTTTTTACCAGAACCAGACTTTAATTCGCCATCTTTAAATTCTTTCATAACAATACCGACTTTTTCTTGTTCGGATTCTGAAAGTTTTTTATCTTTTACCATTTCATCATCAGCACCCTGCTCCATCCAAATATCATACATTTGTTCAGGAGTATAATCTTCATACCAACCGATAGTTGATTTTAATTCTTTACCATCTTCTTTATATTTAATTACAAGGTCTTTTCCACCACTGCTATTGATTTTTTCTTCAACGCCCAAAAACTCTCCATCAACATCATAATCTTGTTTTGCGTTTTTATACCATCCTGTTATTTTTTCCTTTAAATGATTTTCAATTTTAGGGCTTATTTTTGAAGATTCTTCTTTGTTTCCAGAACCTTCACCACCCTTACTTGTGAATTGTCCATTCTTTTCTCTTGGATGTTCGCTTTCTTTAAATTCATCCTCTGCAAGCATTTTCTTTAATCCGTCAAAAAACATTTCTTTCTCCTTTTCTTCAATTATACCATTTTCTGCTTCAATGGAAAAGTCAGGTTTTTCGTCTGCAACCATTACATCGTGTCCAGCTCTTCCTTCTTTTACCAAAGCAACGTGATTACCAACAATGTCAGTCATTACAAAATCATAGTGCTGTCCGTTAAACTCTCCACTTTCACGAACAGGAGTATATCTATAACCGCAAGACAATTCTCTTTTCTTACCAGACATAATCCAGTCAATATCTTTTTGGTCATACACAATAAGGCTGTTCTTTACATAAGGTCTTTTGTATTCTGCCCTGTCTCCCAAAGAGCCAACAATTTTTTCCTTTGGAACATTCTCAACATCAACCTCAATATGTTCCCGTGTGAGTGGTAAATTGTCAAAGCTCTCAACAGCCTTTTCCAATTCCTTTTCTGGTCTGTAAACATAATAAACTTTATCAGGGTCTAAACCGAAAGACTCCCAATTAGGAATTTCTTTCCCTAAATAAGGAGCAACTTGTTCTTTTGTGATATTACAAGTTTTTACACGCAAATAACCGTTGCTATCAAGTTTTCTGTTTGTGCCTAAAAAGCCACCATTAACAACTATTGAATCATATACTAGCATATTTATTCCTCTGTTACGCTCCTATAATAAAACAATTTTAATTTCTTGTCAAATCATTCATACAACGCATAGTTTTTATAATACACATTTTTCTCAATTTCTTCTCTCATATCATCATCATAATCTGCAATCACTGGATTAAAATCACAGTGGCAATTTATCTTTTCACTCGGATAAATAAATTCTCCCTCAATTAAGCAACCTTTGTCAATATCAAAAATAGCACCATCTGCCATAACGTGATATTCTCTCGGTTTTTCTGCTTGCCAAGTATATTTCCATTTAGCATATCTTATACCGTTAGCAACACATATCGCTTGCTTTATGAGCCTTGTTGTCTTATAAGTTTGGTCGCTGGCTATATTCTTCACTCGTCTCTCAACTATCCCTTTACGCTTTACGAGTTCTTCATTTAATTTATCTTTACTCCAGCCGTACATTAAAGACAACAAAGCAACTTCTTTTATTCCGATAAAATATTTTTCTGGAACACTTTTTATCAATTCTATATTTTCATATTCAATAGCATTCATTAAATCAGATGGTGTCTTTTTTCTCATTTTATACCCAGCAGAAGCAAACGCATTATTCATACCTACTTCCGTGTGTTTTTTTACATTATTCACAAACCACAATGCTATTTTTTGTGCTTCTTTTCCAAATATCTTATCCCACTGTTTAACTCTTTTACGAATAGCAACAGCCATTTCATAAGCACTTCTTCCACCATAATCAGCAAGAACCCAGTACATAACGGAAGCAGACATAGCTTGAACAAGCTTGTCTAACTTCCTTTTATATTCTTTTTCTACACCTTTATTTACAGGTACTTGCTTTAATTCTTTCATTATGATGTTTTTGTAATGTTTAAAGAAGAACAATCACCCATAGCTCTTACATATACCTTGTCTGCACTTGCACAAGTATATGTTAGAACTTTTTGCCCATTGTTGTCAAGCATAATACCAGACATATCTGTCGGCTTTGCAGTGGCTAATTGAATTAACGCATTAGAAAGACCACGACACTCAATGTTGTATGTTTCTCCATCTTCAAGAGAAGCAGTCAACAAATCATCTAAATCTTCCCATTCATCCTTTAACGATACAAAATCTGTTTGTTCCATTTTTCTCTTACTTTCATTTGTTATGTTTAAATAATATCAAAAAAATTTCTATCTGTCAAATAAAAAAAGGGCTGTTTAAAATAGGTATTTTACCGCCAATCAGAAGTATCCTTATTCATTTTCCCAAAATTACAATCTTCGCATAAAACCTGTAAATTGTTTTTGTCTAGCCTTTTACTCCAATCGACAGATAAAGGAATGATATGGTCTACTTGTAAAACAACTCCGTCTTTTGCTCTTCTTCCACACAAACAACACCTTCCTTTTGATTCTTTTAAAACTTCATATCGTATTTTTTTCCAAGATAATGTTTTGTAAAAATCCTTACTTAAATTTTCTTTATTTGGTATTATTATATTTATTGCCTCTCTTTGAGTTTTTCCTTCCATTATTAAAGATACAAACATTTTACGCATTTTCTCGTCTTTATTTATTTTTTTTAATTTTGTTCTTTGCAACATTTTTAATCCTTTCTATTAGTATTCATTCATAGCTTCACTTGCTTCTTCCCAACCTGCTGAAACGTGCATTTTACCGTGATTCTTGATGTATGGCTCTAATGCGTATCTTAAACTGTCTATGTAGTGATTCCACGCATCAACAACTATCGGCAAAATATCTCCACTTATTTTGTCTTTTTTATAGGAATAATACTTAAACTCTTCGTATGTGTGTTTGCAACGAGGGTGTATATATATCTTTTTGAAAGAACGCAAGTACTCTATCCCATCTTCAACAGAGCCTTTCCATTTATCAGCAGCAACACAATCAAAACCGTGTCTTTTTACATACGATATTGTTTCAGGTCTTGCACAATCAGAGCGTATTTTCCATTTTCTTACATCAGGCACAGAATCAAACAAAGCTGGTATTTCTTCCATTTCAACACCAACACCGCCAGCTTCATAATCAATGTACAAACAATTGTCTTCAATAAAACATCTTGTCAAAGCTGTTGGGTCGCAATTATGAACTAGTATACCATTTGCAAAAAACTCCCCATTTTCTACTGTTATATCATATACGACTTCTTTGTCTTTTCTTTGTCGTAAGCAAATGGGCACATTCCTTTGAACAAGCTTTTCTGAAGCTATAAGATGATGCCATAAACTTTTTACCACACGCTTCGCAAATGTATTCTTTTTGGCTTTTACGTGAATTTGAGTGTTTTCTACACCTTGAACAACAAAACTTTTGGTGAACATTCGTGAGAATAAACTCTTTACCGCATTCCAAACAAACACCACGCCTTTTTTGTGCTGTTTCCAATGATTTTTTTCTTCTTTCTGCCCAATTTTCTTTTGTATATCCGTTTTTTGCTCTAATCTCTTGCATTTTTTCTTTCGTGATAGAACCAAGTTTATCTTTGTAATGAATTTTTTGATGCTCGCTTTTAGAAACACAAGCGATATTTTTAATATCGTTGTTAAGAGGATTCCCATCAATATGATGAATATCATAATTGTCTGGAATACTTCCATTATAAAATTCCCACAAGTCCCTATGATAGACTCTTTCATCTTTCCTTGTTTTGTAGTAAAAATAGTTTGGATGCTTCCCATTTGGATAGCGTTTATAAACTTTTCCATTAAATTTGACTTCTTCTCGCATATAACCTCTCTTACTTTCAAATCTTTAACTTTTTTCCAACCATCTTGTGTATATATTCTATGGTCTTCTGTTGCTATTATACGCTTTCCGTATCCGAAGTCAACATCATAAACATCTTTTTCACCATTATTTTTTGTAAATAATACTTTCTTATATCCATCTCTTGTTAAAACCATATCCCCAACTTTTATATCTTTTATAGGCACATCCCCATTTATTGTTGAAACAAGAGTTTTTCCACCAAGACAAGCAAATCCCCAGTCGGCACCATAAAAGAACTGCGTATAAGGCTCTGCTTCAAAATCCAAAATCTCAAACTTCCCTTTAAATATCTGTGCTTCTGTTTCCATAATGGTCTTACCTAACCATATATGCTCATAACGAGGATAGTCTACTTCTTTACAATATTCCATTTCCTTGCGTAATACTTCTGGGAAAAAAGGATTGTCCATATAGTTGACAAGGACTGCTTTACAATCAGGAGGTGGATTTAAAACAAATCTTCTGTATGTGGAATCTTCTTCTCTATCAGGATTGAAACAAACCCATATTTCAGAACCTTCTTTACGAATTGTCGGTATTAACACTTCCCAAGATTCATCACTAACAGACTGAGCTTCTTCAACCATACATATATCAACACCCTCTGTTGATTTTATTTCTTGTACGTTATTTTGTATTCCTTTAAAAAGATATTCAGAGCCGTTTACGCATTTAATGCTATCTCGTGTAATTGAAAAATACTCATTTAGATTTAAGTTATCTATACAATCACAAAGCAACTTATGCACAGAATTAGCGATAGAGTTCTGTAATTGACGAGTACACAATATCCGTGTTTTCTTCTCTAATGCTTTTACAATAGAAGCTTCAATCATAGAATAACTTTTACCAGAGCCACGACCACCATATAAAACCTTATATCGTTTTTTTTCGTTTAATAAAAAAACGCACTTTTCTGGTATTTGTATATTTATAGCATCATTCATCTTTTGTTTTAACAGGAAGTATATTTATGATTGGCGGAGAAAGGTTAGCACCATCAGCACCTGTGATTTCTGTTCTTGTGCCAAATTCATTTTTGGACTTTCGTTCAAGATACCATTTAGCCGTATCTTTATCTTTATTATTCAATGCTTCTGCAACAACAGTTCTTGCTTTTAATAATAGCTTATCTTTCAAAAGTGCTTTTCTGTCGGAAAATTCTGGGTGTTTCTTTATGTATTCGTATAAAGTGTCCCTTGATATATCAGCATAAAGGCAAGCTTCTGTGTCAGAACAACCCAAAGAAAATGCTTGTTCTAATTTACCGACAACATCTGGTGTCATTATTGTTGGTCTGCCAGCGTTTGATTTTTTCATCTTAAACCCCATTCAGCTAATTTTTCAAATCCGCCGAGCTTTTCAATATATTTTCGTGCGACTTCAACAATTTCACTAAAATCAACAAGCTCTCCGTTAATGTTTACTTGCTTATCACCGATAGAACAAATCGCTTTTTGTTCTTTACCCGTTTCCTGTGCTTTTAGGAAGCAATAGATGTTTACAGAACAATCCGCTTTTGACAAATCCTTTCCGTGAATAGTTCCGCCACCTAATGGATATTCAATTCCATAAAAGTCGCTTGCAAGCTTTCTACCTGTAACTCCTGTATCAACATTGATTCCACCTGTCCACTCTCCAAGAGGGTTTATCTTCGTTGCGTTCGGAATAATTTTGTTTATAAGCTCGTTTTTTGAGTTAGACCAACAAATAGTTAGTTCTTTTGTGTCTGCATTTAACACAATCTTTCCGTCTGTTGGTATTCCGCTATAAAGTTCTCTACATATTTCAAGAGCTTCTTTATGAACATCAGGCATAGGAAATCCAGCAAAAACGCCATTATCGCCACACCTAAACTCTTTACTTTGATTTTTAGCCAATTCAACATCTTGTGGAACTCCAATATATTCAAACCTTTTTAAACGTTCTTTACAAATCCGTTCTGCTATATCCCAAACTGTCATAATAGGAATTGAAACAGACGTTTCCCCAGTTATAAAGCAAGAACCGTGTCCAATAAGAACTTCAAATGCACATTTAGGGTTTTCTTCTTTTGTGTAGCAATAATCTACTAACGCACCTGCAATACGGTCTGCGATTTTATCAGGATGCATAGGCGATACTTTTTCAGTTATTATCATTTTTTACCTCCGATTTGTGAAAATATAAGTTTTCTTGAATTAACGGCTTCTTTTCTTTGCTATTGTTTAACAAAGACATTTTACCAAAACTAGCTATCTTTTCAAATGGCGTATTGTATTCCGATATAAATACATCATATTTTAATTTACGAACCCAATCGTCAAACTCTTTATAATTAAAGTCTTTGTCGGCATATTCTGCTGTTCCACGATATGGTGGGTCGCAATAAATAATCACTTCTTCAGATGGATACTCCAAACCGTTTAGGTATTCTAACTGTTGCAGGTATTCTAACTGTTGCAGGTATTCTAACTGTTGCAGCCTTGAACAACACTCAATCTGGGTTAAGGATTGTGTAAGAGCTAATTTTTCAACTTGTTCTATTCTCTCAATACTACAAATCCTTTTATCGTTTGTTTTAATTTGTTTAGAAAAGTTTAACCGCCTATCGTGTAATTTTGAATCGTTTGGCATAGTTAGCTTTAATCCAGTAGCCTGTTTTAATTTTTCAAGGCACTCAAAATCACGATTTACAATAACCTCAAATGCAAGCCGTTTTAATTCCTCAATATCCTTACCAAATAAATATGCCTGTCTATTATTACCAAAAGACCAAACAACAGTCACAAAAACAGAATAAGGGTCGTCTTTGCCAACACATTTCTTAAATTCTTCTCTATCAATCCACTTAATCCATTCTTTTGGTATTTTATTATCTTTTAGGAAGTTCAAAAGATTTACAATTCCAGAATTTTTTTCTGTATAAAAAACCTTTAGCCCGAACTGCGAAGCCATAAGCGACATAGCACCACCACCACCAAAAATGTCAAAAAAGTATTTTGCTTTTGGTTTCTTTTGTACAATAGCCATCATTAAAGAATAAGCTATATTTTGTTTGCTTCCCATATAAGGGAGTCTATATGGATATATCTTCTTCGGAATTTTCATTGTATTTGAATGCCTTTTCTTCGTTTATATGCCCACACGCAGGACAACGACATAATATCTTTTCAACTTCTTTGAATTCATCTTCTAAATCTTCATCATCTTCTTCTACAACTTTAATCTCTGGAACTTCCATCATACCGAGTAAATCTGTGTCTATATCAAGATTTGGTATTTCATCTAAAACCATTTGTGTATCAAACTCAGCCCAAGTGGCGATTTGGTTATCGGCAACCATATCTGCATATTCTTGTGCCTCTGATTCGTAGTCTTGATAATCAACGGCACATTTTTCCCATCCTAATAATTTTATTGCTTCAAGTCTTCCGTGACCTTTTACAATAAATCCAGACCTATTACTCACTACAATTGGCTGTCTTTGACCTTGAAAATCAATAATCTTTGCTAATCTTTCAATCTGTTTTTGTGGATGCTTGTTGTTGTTCTTTGGATTCGGAACAAGTTTATCAACATCCACCAATTCATCATAAGCACAATCTATTTTCATTTTTCCTCCGTGTGTGTTTTATTTTATTTCTATCAAAGAACTTTTATCTGTTACCTGAACCTCTATTTCTCCAGTTTCTTCTCTTTTAATATAACCACAATCACTTTTTTTGTTTTCAAACAATTCTTTTGTTTTCTTTATATTTCTTATTATATGAGGTTTTTTACTTATAACAAAATATTTTTTAACGTTTCCGTGTCTTTCAGCTATTTCTGGCTTATTTGTTAAACAAAAAACGTGTCCTGTTGCCCAATTTCCTCCAACATCACACTCCTCGTTTGAACCTCTATAAAGAATTAAGGGCATACCTTTTTCATCAAGAACTCCATTTCTTGATACTTCTTCAGCTTCATTATCGCTTAAACCAAAAGAAGATGCAAATTTTTTTCTTTTATCAAGCATCTCTTCTGTATCTTTTTCTTTTACTGGAACAATTTTATTCCCTTTTTTAAAAAAATATTTAACCTTGTTAAAAAAAGAATCTTCTGTTATTTCATCCAATGCCATATCCATAGCTTGACGTTCTGTTTCATCTTGTTCTTCTTTATCAACATCAGGTAATGGCTGTTCGGTTGGCTCTGGCGTATCATCTACATCTATCATTGAGTATTCACTGTTTTTGTCCAAAGACAACCGTCTGCGTACTTCTTCTTGACTCAATACACCATTTGCAAGATAAATTGCATCTCTATCGGCTTGTTGCTTGTTCAAAGAAGCTCTGTCTGCATCATCCATATCCCACATTTGAGGATATTTAAATCCGAGTGAGTCATCTATATCCAAGCCAAGATTTAATTGGAATATCTTTAAAACTGTTTCAAGTGGATGCGTAAAGCACTTTTCTTTCATTGACATAATGTAATCATAGAATGACCGCATTTGTTCTTTACTAGAAGCGTTTAATCCACCTTCTCCCTCGCCAATATATTTAATCTTTGGAATACGCCATACTGCTGTCAATAAGTTCAAGGACATTTCAACAATTTCACGAACACCACCCAAAGGAGTGTTAATCTGGCTCAATTCTTCTGTTTCCTTATTATAAACAAACGTTCCATTATTTGTTTTCAGTTTATTAAACATCTTCATACGAGCGATTAAATCAGACCAAGAACCATTTGCCTGCAATCCTTGTGACATATCCGTTCCAAAGCAAGTTAAGCTAAACTTATTCAACAATTCTTGTGCCGCTTCTCTATTCGCAACAAAGTGTGCCACATAATCCAAAGCAAGCTGTGCCTGTGGAATACCAAAGAAATTATACGCTGGCTTCAATAATACAGGTGTATCATTACTTGCAAAATACAAAAACCTACTTGCGTGATACCGTTTTCCTAAAATATACCACCATTCTGGCTTAAAATAATTCTTATCAGTTGGGTCTGTCGTGTTATAGTTTCCCGGTGCTATGTTTACAGGCTCAATAACCTTAAACCCCCTAAAACTTCCCTTTTTAAATGTCTTTTTGTCAAGAATTAAAGGCTCTTCTTTTTCATCATCATCAATATCGCCAACATCAATATAAACCAAGCAACCACCAAACAAGCCGTCTTTCATCATAGCTTCATTGAAAGTTTCTTTTAATTTATATTTGCTTGCTTCTGTTTCCATCTGATTTATGATTTTTTCTTTATCCTCTTTCCCATTATCGTCATCATAAGTCCAAGTTATGAATTTACGAGTCATTTCATCTGCAATAGTTTCTACACCAGCACGGATTAAAGCTTCTTGAGAAACACTTGAAAGCATAGCGTACCCAACAAAAGCTGGGAACGCAGCAAAACTTAAATCATTCTTAAAATTTGATAAAACATTACGAATACAGGCATCCATTGCCATATATGTTTTATAGTTTTTATTTGACTTTTTAGGAGTACCAAGCGTTGTTGGTCTTTTGTATAAATTATCAAAAGTTATATTTCCTTTTTTTTCAGCCAATTTTAAAATCATTGGTCTTGCGTCTTGTAATTGGGTTGTATCAAATTCTCTCATTATTTTAATCCTTTTTGATTTTCTTCCATATTACTACATTTAATTTTATCTGTCAAACCGCCATATACAGTTTTTACATTTTTTTTCATTTCTCTTAATGCCATATTCTCCCATTTATCAGCCATAACCCTGCATCTGTAAGCCTTTTCAAGCAAAATTTCATCTTCTAAATCCCTATTAAATTCTTCAATACTTTGACCTTCAGCTGGCTTAAACTTGTTTTTTAAATAATTCCTAACAACATAATCAAGGTTATCTAGGCAATACCACTCCTCATCTTGTATTAGCATTTATGTACTCCTTTGCTTTTTTTTGTATAAGTTTAAAATCTACATTTGCTAATTCACTCCAAGTCTTTAAACTTTCTCCCCATACTCCTTTCCCAAGACAAAAATTCCTAGCTGTAATAAATCTGTAAGTTGTTTTTTTTGAGCGTAAATCTAACAATGCTCTGAGTATAAGAGCTTTCGCTATTTTTTGCAAGAAAATATACGAATCATTTTCCATCTACTTTCTCCTTCTACATATTACAAATTTATTTCCATATTTTCAAGATATTTATTACTTTTTTTTCTTTTCCACATTTTAAACAAGTTTTATATATTCCAAAAGGTGTTTTTTCATACTCCCACCAATGCTTGCAAAATAATCTTTTTATAAATTTAATCATCTATCCCCCTCTTCTCATATTTTGATTTTTTACTAAAAATAATTTTAAGCTGTTCTAATACTTCATCACAATCATCTTTTGTAGATACACACCCTTGTTCGTTATCTTTTATTTCGGTTATATCCCACAATTTACAATCAACTGCTCTTTTATAATCTTTTACAAACAAATTACCATAAAGCAAGCGAGGAGAATATCCACACTTTGCATCAATACTTTTCTCAAACAAAGATTTTAACGATAAAAACTTTTTTTTATTATATAAAACAGGACAATGAACACAAAAATCTTTTACCTGTTCTATGCCTTTACTTTGCAGATATACAATAGTCTTATTGAAAATTTCTTGCCATCGTGATGGGTTACTTACAAAACGAATATCCCCATTTATAAAATAGGGATATTCTATTGCTTTAAATTTCCTTATCATATAAAAATCATCATTCATAAATAAGAAATTATCTGATATTCCACTTTTACAGGCTTTTAATATCTTTTTAAATGCGTTTTTTTCTCTTTCAAGATTATCTTCTTCTTCTATGTGTATGATATTTTTAATCCAATCTGGCTTATACCCAACAATATATACTTTACTTATGTCTTCACAATTCTCTTCAAGACTCCTCAATGACAATCTTAATTCAAGATTGTTATATTGTGAGCCTTTTCCAAGAATGTATAAAACATCAACCATTTTTAAATATCTTATCCCATTTTTCTTTTTCTATATCAGAATATCCAATACATTTACGACCGCTTGTTGTTAAATCTCCGTGTATTTCCTTTTTTTCTTCTTTAACCCAATCGTCAGGCACAATCTTATATCTTGTTTTTGAGCCTTCTTTTATTTCAACCATCTTCATTTCACACCCCATTTATTTATAATCTATCAAACAACCACAAGTTCTGTTATGATTCCCAAGCGTGAAGTCCCCGTAATCAATACAATAGATTTTACCATTATCGTCTTTTCTGAAATTTTCTTCTTTCATATCCTTATTGCAAAGATATGCAGTTTTTTCATCAAAAACTTTATCTATGTAAGTTTGAATATTTTTGTTTTTTCTAATTTGTTTTTTAACATATCTGATTTTATCTTCATACGATACCTTATAAGGGATATGCTTTACTATACTTAACAACCCACAAGAAAAATAAACTGGGCAGAATATAGGTTTTACGCCATTATATTGCCACTTATTCCCCCATTGTTTAAACTTTTTACCCTTAACATAATATC
>Ga0310690_10001445_pt1 | contig 42087 bp, 59 predicted proteins | sample AusTroGonzalo_MG_2_FD_207661 | JGI IMG/M metagenome (GOLD analysis project Ga0310690, IMG submission 207661) | Bovine rumen microbial communities from tropical cattle in Woodstock, Queensland, Australia - Gonzalo_04 (v2) (version 2) | ecosystem: Host-associated > Mammals > Digestive system >... | reverse complement strand
AACGGCTTCGGCATCTCCTTCAATATCGCCCATGTAGATTCCTGCTAACTCTTCGGTTAATCGTTCTACTTCGGCGTTGGCTTCTTGGAATGCCGTTTCGGTTTCGTTAACTGTGCCGGTGATGCTACTAGACATATCTTGTGCGCTACTGGTGATTGATTCAAAAACGCTACTGGCTTCGTCAACAGCAGAGATTATGATGTCTAATAATTCGCTCAAAAATATCACCTACCTATTTGAATTCTATTCCTACTCCTTTCGCAATACCAGTTAAACGGAAATCAATCGTATCCTTATAACCTAAGTCTTTACCAGCCATTGTCATTAACCAGCATTTCTGAAATAAAGTACAATCCTCCATCAACGGTACTAATGGAGTGTACTTATGAGTCTCCCATAAAATACGAGACTCATCAGTTTTTACGAAAGGATTTAATAACAGTCAAATCATCATCACTTAACTTTGAAATCTTGATCACTTGGTCGAACAAGACACCAGGCAAACCAGCAGGTAAACTTTTGATGTTTTCCACATCTACATCTAAACTCCAAGCAATTGCATTGTACATTGCTTCGTTTTGTGCTTCGGTGAATTCACCGGTGTTGATGTCTACATCGTTGATGTTGGATTGTACACTGGTTCTTTTACCGTTTTGCATTCCGACTTTTACGATTAATGGTTTTTTCTCAATAGATTGGAGTTGTGTGAGTTCGCCGTCGGTTAGTGGTCTTATTTCGAATTCATAGGGGTTGTTTTCAAAGTTTATTTTTACTAGTGTCTTGTCTTCTTTGCCAAGACTTAGTTTTCGTAATGTTTCTAAATTATTTGTCATTGGTAATCACATTCAATTTTTTTAATAAAAAAAAGCCCCATAATGTACCATATCCATCTAAGGGATACATTATGGGGCTATATTTAGAAGGGTCTAAAAATAATTTTATTCAGTTAAACTTTCTACATAATTGGTTAATTTTACGTATACATCGGTTGCAACAGTATTGTTGTTGTTTAATGTTGCTTGTCCTGTGCCGAGAGTGTCAAGGGTTAATGTGGCTTCGATTTCATCAACACCACTTAAATCATACTCAACTTTCACGGTACATTTAGGGAATAAGATTTTACAAGCAAGGTCACTGTCTTCACAGTGAGCAATGTTAATCTCTAATGGAATCTGCAACAGTTTACAACCTGTTGGTTCTAATGCTCCAACCTCACCATACTCAGCATTAAGTATTGATTGTGCGGTGTCTTCGGTCAAAGTAGTAGTAATACTCAAAGTATTTTCACGTTTACCGGCCTGTGCTCTTCTTTGTGGGTAACGTGAACCAAAACCGATAGTGCCATCGACATTATGGTTGTTCTTTAACTCCCATTTTAGGTTAGTGGCTATTCCACCGAAACCATTAGTCTTATTACCGATATCATAACCATTGAGTTTTAAGGTGATATCGTAGAACATTACAAAGATATCTTCAGCAGTTAACTTATCTGGACGAGTGAAGGTTTCACTGTTTTTACCGATTATGCCTGCTTTTTCTGTTTTGTAAATCCAATCTGCACCAACAGTCATACTGTCATTACTGACTTCAAGGCTCATTCCATCACAGGTCAAACCATAAATGTATTTCTTGATCATGTCGAATACTGCGATAGCGCGGAATGATGGTAGTTCTTTACCCTCACCACCATAAAACTCATGAATGTATGTTTGAGTATGTCCTGTTGATGGACTTGCACCAGTAGTACATTTGTAATTGTCTAATGCTCCGAAGAAGTAGTAGACTAATTGTTGCAAGTCTGCTTCTGCACTGGTACTGCCGGTTGGTTTCATGATGCCGGCACGTGCTTTCTTATTCATCCTTGAAGCACCGGATTTCACTACAGGGTCATCGTTTAGTTTGAAGTCAATTGATTCTGCATTGTTCCAGAATTGTGGGTCGAAGCTGGATTTACTGACAGTAGTATCTCCATATGTATCCTCCGGTTCTAAACCGAATCCTCTATCTGTCAAGTTTAATCATCCTCCATTCATTATTTCACGGCAACATTGTTGCCAGTTTATCATGTGATATACGTTTAACACTACACCGGTTACGGGTACTTTGTCTGATTTACCGGTGACTGTGACGTATCCCATTGGGCTGTATCGGTCGAGTTCGATATTGCGTATCATCCGTTTACCCGCTAATTCTTGGTGTTGTATGGTTTGCCAGTTCTTTAATATAGATAGGATAACACGATTACATAGGTTCTGTGAGGATGTGTTTGCATCTTCAAGTTCCACTTCATATACTCCACAGTCAAACTCGAAAGGTGTTTTTAATAAAGCAGTCTTTGAGATATCAGGGTTCTTTTCCACTGTGGTTGGATGTTGAGTAATCCATATTACAGGCTCTTCAACCTGCCCTTCATTGTAGTATGTGTTTATGAATGTTTCCACATCTGATAGTATGCCGTTTTTCACCATTTCAGAGGTGATGCAGTTATTGATTATTGTGTTGATTTTTTCAAATCCAGTTAAGATATTAACAGTCATTATTATCCTCCGTTTATGGTGAAGAATTCTTGTATTCGTGGCATTGTTTGCTCGATACTATCCTCAACAAAATGTTTACCAGTAATGCCTGACACCATATGTCCTTTACTGAAGTTTCCATCCCAGTGTAATGCTTTCTTATTGGCTGGTTCTATCCAATGAGCGGATGTGCCGTAGTTTTGGTATACTGCATATTCCGCTGGGGATTGGATTTGCACTTCGGTATCTGATTGGCTGGTGATTGCCCATTGTTTTAATAGTCCATGGTCAACAGGTGAATTTTGCATCAGGTTATTAATCAAATCCTGACTAGTTAAATTCAACCCATTCTTAATCATCTCTTTTGAGAGATTACCGAGATTACCAAGGTTTCCCAAGTCAACAGTGACAGTTACCATAATCTTTCCTCACCAGTAATCGCCAACACACCAATACTATTCGGCTCACTACTCGCATCCTTGATGAAAGGTTTTAGATCATCCTTCAACTCATCAGTGAAAATAGTATTGGGAACAGTTTGTACTGTCCAATCATTCACCTTAATAATCGGACTGTCTCGGTTTTGTATTGCAAGGTTAATCATATTCGCTGTTAACCTTAAACAAATGTTTTTCACGGCTGGTCTGACATTAGCGTCGGTGTAGTTTCGGTTAGTGTAGGTGTTTATCAAGTCTTGGGCTTGTTTTATCCAGTCACTAACTATATTGTCTAAACCTGCTGTGTCATCTTTGGGTAGGTTTAGGTGTTGTGGTTTCAAGCCGTGAAAGGCTTTTATTTCTTCTACACTAATCCACATCGTATCACATTAATTTATTTTGTTTCCGGTAGTTCACCGGTTCTAATATATTCGTATAAAGCTCTTCTGTTTCTTTTAATGCTGATTGGTAGTTCATCAAAAGGTAGTAATTCTTTGGTTTTTTTAGCAGTTTTCTTTGTAGTTTTCTTCTTTTCTGCCATTATGAATCACCAGCAGGGGGATGCTCAAGGGCATACAATCTACCTTTGATGGAAGCCGGTGTATCATCGTCACCGATAGCAGTTTCTAATGCACTGACATCAGTTTCAATGTCTTTACACCTTTTCTTAAGACTTCCGGCATCAGTGTCTTTACTACCAACAGCAGATTCTAATGCTGCGATTTTAGCAGACTGGGAAATATCATCCCCAGTCAACTCCCTTACCTTTTTCTTAAGGCTCATTGACATAAGCCATCACCCTATAATAAACTGGTTGCTTCAGCACCGGTTATGTCAGCAACAATAACAGAGTCTGCGAATTGGGTTGTAGCGTCACATCTGATACGGTAGTAATATTCAGTGTTTTCAGCTTCGACAATACGTTTAGGCTCAACAGAAATGTCTTTGTAAACACCGTACCAGAGGAACTCAGGAACAGTAAGCATAGATGGAACATTACCGTGAACAGTTCTACCATCAGTTGCATCAAGGACTGGTGCGTATTTAACTGGAATGCCTTTGTAACGGAGTTGGTCAGCATTCAAAATAGATGAGTCACCAAGACCGGTTTCTCTGTCCATCAAGTAATTACGGTATCCTTCTTGTACTTCGAATGGAACATAGAATACAAGGTCTTTCATAAGGTTTGCTTGTCTGTAAGCAGCAGGCATGGTGTATAACATTTTATCAAACATGCCAGTGACACCTTGAGTTTGTAAGTCAAAGTCACCATCATTATCATCAGTGCTGTCATTTGCGAGGTCTGATTTGATTACAGTACCAGATTTTAACCATCCGTCGATGCAGCTGAATAATGGGTCTGCAGCAGCAGGACTACCACTGGTATATGATGTGTCACCGAATACAGCAACAGCTTCTAAATCAATACCAACAGCTTCACCCATCATAGATAATAATGTTTGTTCGAATTGTTCTCTTTCAATGTTGTCTTCCTTATCATCATCAAGAATAGATGTTTTTGCTTTTAATTTGGTAGCAACAAGTTCTGCTTTACCAAAGTCAACATCAGCTTCAGTTAAACTGTCTTGGGTTACATTAGTTGATTTGTAACCGTTTTGTAAGACACGGCCGGTGATTTTGGTGGAGCTTACTACTTGTGACATGCTGTTCATTCTACGGAATGAAGCATCATTTAAGATTGTTTGGTTGATAGTTGCTGCGTGAATGAACTGGTTGAATTGCTCTTCATTAAGCAATGCTTTTGCAGTGTTCATATCACTTCTCATGGTCTTAAAGACCTCTTTCTCGTTCTCATTTACTAATTGGGATAAAATATGTTCATTTGCCATAAATATCACGTTCTCTTTTGGTTTGGAATTATAATGGGTTTATTTCCTGCGGGTTCCGTCAGGGTTTCTACCCAAGAATTTATAAATATTAACTGGTTTGGATTTGGCCGCTTCAATGTTATCATGTACCGGTTCAGCTTTGGACTCGCCATGTTCCACGATTTCTTCTGATTTTTCAGCAGCTGCTTCTTCTTCGACTTCTTCTTCAACTTCAACATCTTCGGCTTCTTCAGTAGCTTCTTCAGGGGTTTCGCCTTTTTCTGCGACAACCTCTTCTTCTACTGGTTTCAAGGCTTCAGTTAAAGTTTGTTTGAATTCCTCTTGCATGGATTTTAATGCTTCAGCAAAGTCGGTTTTCATTGATTCGATTTCACTTTTTAATTCGGTGACTTCGGATTTCAATGCGATAACTTCTGCTTCTTCGGTCATTCCCATTGCAGTAAGGATTTTGGATTTTAAAGAAACTTCTTCTTCCATATTATTCACTTCACAGAATTTCGATTCGTGTAAGCACGGTTGTCGTGTAAGGCTTACACTTAATACTACTGGGTCCGGCACATCACGTATTAGGCTGTTGCCCATGCTGTTGATGTTTTTACAACTGCATTCTCCTTTGGTTTTCAATGCTTCCAAGTATTTGTCAGCAGACTTCCTTGGTAGAATTGATGGAGAATATCCAGTGTAGTATCCTTTCATTGCCTCGGAAATAGCTTCGTCATCGGTAATGTGAGTGGTTAACAGCCATGTACCAGCAGGGTACATTTTCTCTGTACCGTCATAGAGAGTAAAAGTAGTATCATGATCTAAAATAATTGAGTCAGATGGTTCACCGATTTTCTTACCGTTAAAATTAGCATCAATGAATGAGTAGTCATTTGGTTTTGGTTTGGTTAGTTTATGTTCGTGGTCTACAAATGCATACTTGTCATATGATGTTTTGAATGCTTGGATTTGACTTGCGGTTAATGGCGGTTCTCCATTGTCATAGTCACAATCCTTTGCTCCAGGTATCATTACTGGTGCGGTTAGTTCGATTGTACCATCATTGAGTTTATTGATATACATATCACTATATAGTCTGACGGGTTAGAAAGTAGTAAAAAAATAGTATATAGCATACGCTAACAGGTAACAAAAAAAGAAAAAAAAGGATTTACTCAAATAATGGTAAACCCAAATAATCAATTAACTCTTGAATTAATCGAGCATCGCAATCTTCAAATGATTCGTTAGGTTTCTTAAATGCTTCAAATCTACGATGGTCTATGAAGTTAGATTCATGTTTGTCCATAATAACATATTTCACTGCTATTGGAATGTCCAACTCTAAAAAATTAAAGTTTGGATTAAACACTTCATACAAATCATTTGGTAGAACTCCATCATACTCAATTAACTTATCCCATAATTCACTTGAGGGGGTTTCAGCTTCTTTTTGTAGGAATTCAATATTTAATTTCAAAGTTCACGCCTCCTTTATTCTACTAAAACATTTAACTTGGCATAATTCCTGTCAGGGTCGAACTCTATTATTTCCATTTGTGTATCATCGGCTAAAAGATATTCCATTTCCATACGTATTCTTTCAGATTGGTTCAAATGAGATACATATGCTCCATGAGTTCCTGCGGGAGCTTCGATTTCATATGTCCATTCCATTTCCCTATTTGTGACATCAGCAAAAAGCTCCGCACCCTCAAGTGTAATTGACGTACTGTTCTTTCCAGGGAATGTGACAATATCTCCAGGTTGAGGGTTTTCACCTAAATGGTGCCTGGTTTCTTTACGCCATAATGTCATTGCTTTTTTAGTCATGTTATTATTGAGTATATTGTCCAATACTGGTAAATCGTGGTTAATAGAGTTTGCAATATCCGTTATTTCTTTTCTAACCCTTTTGATGTTGCCTTCATCTACAAAATTCTTAATGTATCCGTAATGTTTCAATTGTTCTTCAGATGCATTCATGACATAGTCAATATATGCTTCGATGTCTCCTTTGCTTCTTACTACAAAGTCTCTAAAGTATATGAAATCATTTCCCATCCATCGAGTAACTACTCTTTGTTCATTAGCAGTTGCTTGTGTAACATCAATTGTGAATAAATCCAGAATCTCATGGTCTGGCGGCATTCCATCTTCAAAACTTCCTTTGAGTTTTAATGGTTTTTCGTTAGGGTCGGATTTAATGTTATGTTCATATTTCGGCAGTACATGTTCCTGACTTAACATATCTGTATCCAGTTTGAGTTTATCTTCGAATTTATGGAACAATTCTTTAAATTTGACTTCAGTGGCATAGTCAAGACCGCCTTCACCTTCACGAACATAATAATAATGGTTAAACTCTCTCTGAGCATCAAGTTCTTTGAGCCTTGCTCGTTCTTCAGCAGTGAGTTTGTAGTTTCCAATATTTGTATATTCAGAGAGCATTTGTTTTTTCTCTAAATCGTATAATTCCAATGCTTCTTTTTTATTCAAAGCATATTTATCACCAATTTTTACTTCGGTGTAGGAATATCTTTCATATGTTGGTTGGTCTGTTGTGAATTTCAGTTCTAATGGAATTTCAGGAAGTTCCATTCCCTGTAATTTCAACCGTTCATATGCATCTAAATATTGGCGAGTTTCAGTATTGTCCAATCCTTCTTTTACCAGTTTTTCGTGTAAATCTTGGATACGTTCTCTTTGACCTAAGTCTCTTCTTTCCTTTTTCTCTTCACGAGTTATTGTTTTATCTTTTGTTTTTTGCATTAATTCTTCACGTCTTGCAGTTTCGGCTTCGGATAATTTGAAGAAATTGGGGTCTTGGAATAATTTAGGCATGTTCGCTTGTCTTGCCGCTTCCATGGAACTGATTGGCTCTATTAATCCTTTATCAACTAACTTTTTATAGAGATTGTCATAGCGGATACTTTCGGCTTCGGATATTCTGCCTTCGATTTTTTTATTGTGCAGATAATTAAATGTTTCTTTAGCCTCTAAGTTTTTCAAATCTACTTTTCCTAACAATCCTAATTTATCAGCAGTTCGTAATTCGTCCAATCGAGCTTGTTCTTCTGGTGTTAATGCGAATTGGTCTAATTCCATTTCAACAGTTTCAGTTTGTGTTTGTTCCTGTTCAATCGGTACAAGGTCAGACTCTCTAAACTGCTCCATTCCTTCAGGTGCGGTCATACCTGCCGGCATAACAAAAGGTGCATTACTACACCTACAGTTTATCCACTCTTCAATATCCCCACTAGTATCACCAGGAAACGCCAAACCATTACTATATGAATCACCCATACGGATAATCTCACCATCCAACTCCAAGTGACTATCACGAGTACGATCATCAGACGCAGCAACCCACTGAGTATACTCAACACCAAGATCCTCATAAGTTGACATTATACCCTCATTTTGAGCACCATGAATTTCAGTACGGGCAATCCTTGTCGCCTCCCATGTCCTTAACTGGTCAAACCTTTCAGTGATTTGACGGGAAACTACATTAATCCCCTCACCAGATTTATAACCCTCAGTTATAATCTGATTAATATTACTATCCACACGGGATAATGTGCCTTCGGATGCGGTGAAAGTATTATTTGCTAGTTTCTCTTCGGCTTCAGGTAATGTGCCGAATAAATTATTTGGGGAATGTGCAAACTCTACCGGTTTTTCACTTTTAAATGAATGGAGTTTCTTTTGTCTTTCATTGAAAACGAGTAATGTGCCTATTCTTTGGCTTCTGCGGAATTCATTAAGTTTATGATGCATTATTATCTCATAGTATTCTTGATGTTTTTCATGAATAGGGGCAAGCATTAAATTCACTTGCCCTTTTTTCAAATCATCGTTCCAATACTCAAATAATGCTTTTTGAATATCCTGCTCTAAATCTGTGAAAAATTTGGAGATGTTTATTCTTAGTAAGTTTTCGTTACTGTCACTTACTAGGCTACTCATTTGTGATGCGAGTAATTGTGTCCTCTTCTTCTTCACGTATGTTGTCAGTGGCATTGTCTACATTACTCCATAAACTTTCTTCTAATGTTCCAAGGATGCTGTTAGCTTCTAAGTAGGGGTTATTCTCTGTTTGGTTGAATAATCCGTTTAACGGTTGGTTGTTGATGAACCGTTCATCTAGGTACGGATTAGTATCATCTTCTATGTTCAAACCGAATTTACTGCCGAAATTATTGACAAGGTCACGGATAGTCATAGCACCACGTGCAAACAGGAAATCTGCTAAGGCTACATCTTTGGTATAGTCGATTGGCATTACATCTTCAATGCTGAATGTCCATGAGTCAACTTCCATTTCAGGGAGTAATGTGTTTATCATAGATTCCAGTTCCGCTTTAATCGGTGCGATTGTACCATATTTATAGGAGGCCATGGTAGCTTCGCTGTTACTTCCGTTTAATGCTCCATTATCGAATATTCCGAGACGGCTAGGGTCCATTCTATGAGCGTGTATTACTTCGTCACGTGTATCTTTACGATACATGCGAAAATGGCCTTCTTCAGTTTGCACGCTTAATGGTGTGATTTTTAATTCAACTTTACCCTCTTCACCCTCACTTGGAATGGTGATACAAATCGCTGAATGTGGATGTTTGATAACTTCCTTGATTTGCTGACCAATCTTGTAACGAAGTGTTTGTGTGATATCGTAATCTTCATTAACAGTTCCATCAGGATTATATGGTTCCTCATCGTAGTCAGCGAAGTCACCAGTAACTGTCACGGCGAACTTCGGCATACCATAATTCTCAAAGAATGCATTGTTATACTTGACCGCAGCCAAATCACCTTTAATTGACCCTAAACATGAGACAATAGGAGGTCTACCATAATAGTCACTTCCTGGTGCATATTCCATAGTCCATAATAACTCATTGGCTCTTTCAGATGCACTTAAACTATTATGTGGATGGAAATCACCAGTATCTGCATGAACATCACATAATTCTCCGTTTTCATTATAGTTTTTACCATAGATAACAAACCAAACACGCTTACCTGTACTGGTAGTGTGCAATACTCTTTTAGTATCGGTGTGTCTGCGGAGGGTCTGTGCAGGGATATGTTTCAACCTTACAATATCAGACTCACTAGTGGAATCCCTAATAACTTCCAAAGCACCATAACCGATAGATCGTCTGTCATAGATTACCCTTTGCAGGTGAGTGTTAATGCTTGGTGTGCAATTTTTCAGCAACTCTAACAATTTATTTTTTTGAGAGTCAACCTGTTCCACTTCTTCAACAGGTTTCAATGTGAATGAAATTCCACTACTATCAACCGCAACCGCTTCAACACAACTGGCATGATAAGTATACAAATCCAATAATGCCAATAGATAATAAGGGTCATATTTCGGATTGAGTATGTTATGTCCTTTCTTGAACATCTCGTCCACTATCTGCTTACTACCATCAATATCGACGGTTGCTTTGAAACTGTATTTGTCTAATTCCATTTTGTCGATAATATGGTTCTCACCGTTATCATCAACTGTAACTATAAAACTATCACTTTTCATGATATATCACGCTCTGATTTTACGTTTTGGTCTTACCCAATGCCTGGCGCTGCCTGTACAGGTGTCCACTATGTCATCGGTGCCTCCATCTTTACCAGTAAATGCCACCAATTGGTCTATTACTTCAATATTCCAAGGGGCTTTTACAAAATAAACTTTACCATCTTCCGCTAATGCTTCAAGGTCGAAACTTCTTACATTCTTGGCTAGGCTGACTTTGTCTGCTCTTATCTTGAATTTTTTTAATTCTCTTTCATTGCGGAATCTTGATATGAGTAATTTGGAACCGGCTCCCGGTTCTTGTTCAATCTTGATTAATACATGCCTACCATCTTTTACGGCTGTTTTTTTGAATTTGTGTAATACTTCACGACTACTGAATTGACCACTAACCAAATCTATCAAGTATAAGTTGTCTCCATCAAACCCAGTGAGTAAACCGGAGGTCCCATCTCCTTCTTTACCGGATGCAGCGAAATCCCAGTACCTCATCATTGGAATATCTTCGGGTACCTGGTCAGGTGTGATTTGTCTGTAAATGGTATTGGTGGTTTCATCCATGAACCATTCTCTTTTGAATATGTTCCCGTCACGTTCTATTGGTTGGCCTTGATAAATAGCATTGAATAAGTAACTGCCCATTGATTTCTTTTCAGCCATTAACCAATCATAACTACGTTGCTCTTCCCATAATACCTCACCAATCTGTCTGCCTAGTATGTCATTGTAACTGTCACAGATTGCGGGGATGTTCAGGTCCAGCCATACATTAGGGTCAATGGTTCCACCATTACGGAGGATATCCATTCCTTCATGTGCTGATATTGTAGGTTCTGATTCTCGTATGATACCATGTAAATCTTTTAAATGTAATCTTTGTGCTATTACTAACATTATTGGTGGTTTACCATCTGCTCTTTTTTCTAATCTTGTCTTTGCGGTTGCTCCGAACCAGTCGCTTAATCGTTGTTGTTTGACTCGGCTTTCTGCATCTGAAATATTTTTGATTGGATCGTCAACTATGAATAGTCCTGCACCAAAACCTAGTATGGACCCCCCTGCACCAACGGCTAGCATTTGGCCGCGGTATGGATGGTTTAGTTTGAATTTGTTTTTTGCTTTACTGTCTGTACTTAGTGAAACATTGTAAGGGCTTAATCCACCATAATAATTCAGTACATCTTTGACTTGTCCACCAAACTCTGATGCAAGGCCTTGAGAATAAGCAGTTAGGATAACCTTGTCATTTGGGTAATGTGCTAGAAAATAAGATGCGAAGTTTTTACTAATGAGTGTACTTTTACCGTGCCTTGATGGAACACCTAATAGGATTTTACTGACTTTACCGGCTAATGCATATCCTAGTAATTCTATGATTAGTACATCAAAATTACGAGGTTTCCAGTAGCCATTGTTGATTAATATTGACCATTCTCCGATTCCTCGGGGTTTACTTGGTAATTGGCTAATCTGGTCCGCTGTTAGTGTTGTCATGTTTATCGTTTATTAGGGATTTTAGCATTTCGAGGTCATTTTCTCGGATTCTTGGGTCGTTCATGTCTACATCGGCGTTGACTGTGGCTTTGGTTTCTTGTTCGATTTGTTGTTTTTCAGCTACAACATAAGTGTCGGGGTCTTTTACTTGTAGTAAGTATTGGTGAGCTAACCATGAGGGACTGTCTCGGATATGATTCAGATGTTCTCTTTCATATTTTGCAGATGCTTTTTGCCAGTTCATGTAGAATTGGCGGTATTTCCCACTTTTCGCATTTTCGCCTTTTTGGAGCCAATTGTATAATGTCTTCCTATCTATTCCCACAAGGTCGGCACATGATTTTTGAGGTAGGCCTTCGCTATGTAAATCACATAGTTCTTTGCAGATGTCTTCATTGAATTTTGCCATTTTAAAACTTCCTCATTTGCCCTTAATATAGTGGGGAATTTTATAAAATTAACATTGTTATATTATATCTAATTTAGTGAATGAATGAGTATATTACCCATATTAAACCAGAACCGAATAAGAGTGTTGTTATCCATTTTAGGACTCTTACTGTTGTTTCTAGTTTGGTTAATCTTTGTTCGAGTTTGTTGTCTGATTCAATACTGGATTGTACTATTTTATTCACGTTTTCATTGATGTTGTCGATTTTGTTTTCCATCTTTTCGATTTTATCGTATAGTTCGTCTATACGTTTTTCTTTGTATTCTGCTCTTGTTTCTAGGGCAGAGATTTTTTTACTGTTTTCTTGTATTTGGGTCTCATGTAAGTCGCAGGGTGTTTCAGGCGGAGTCATCATCCTCAACTCCCACTTCATATTCGTCGTTTAGTACAGTTTCCTCTGTATCAATTACTGGGGATACTGCATTGTCAAATATTGCAAGGGTGTTTGGGTATTTGGCATCGATATATGCTAATGCTAAACCGATAAATGCACCGATTACACTTGCAAGGGTTACTGCATCTACCCCGAGATTGTAGCCCTGTGCGGCTAATGTGCTGATTATCCATCCGGCTATTGTCATGCTTACTATTTTGATTATTGTACTGAGGTTTCCTATTTTGTTGTCCATGAAGGTCATTCCACCTATTAGTTTTTAGTGATCATGATAAGAGTATACAAGGGAGTTAATAGAAGTTGGAGATTATATGAAAAATATCGACTGAAAATTGTATGATAGAAAAAACACATTATGATTGCAGAAGGTTGTCATTTTTTTACGTAGAAACTATGATTTAATTATTTTAGAGGCACTTTGTTCTATTAACTCCCTGTAATCGTGACTTCTTTTTTTTGTTGGTTGTTTTCCAGAATGTGTTTAATCGGATATTTTTCTGTTGTTCTTGTTCGAGTTCCAATGTTATTTTGAAGATTGTATTGTCTTTTAGTATGAGGCCACAGTGGGTACAATAGGTTTCCTGATGCATGGGGTCGATTAGTATTTCTGTTCCTTTACATTCAGGACAAACAATTGTGAGGTGTTTGTAGTTGTACTCATGTTGCATGTTATCATACTTTCATTAAATAGTCTGACGGGTTAAAATGGGTTTAGGCCTATTCGGTCTATTTCGTTTTGTATTATTTCTTGTTCTCGGTCTGGATTGGGGTTGGGTTTTGGTCCTATTGTTCGTGTGCCTAGTCTTGTTTTGTTGATTCTGTCTTTGTGTCGGTGGTAGTGTCTGTAACTTGATTCTCTGCTTCTTAATCGTTCGGCTTCTTTGCTGCATTCTGGTGTGCAGTATTTTTGTTTGTGATGGTGTTTGATGAATGTTTTTCCGCAGATTGGGCATTTTTGTTTTGGGTATTTTATTTGGATTTTCATTTTATCGATTGGATTATTTTCTCGGCGGTGTTTTCGCCTATGCCTTGGATTTGGAGTAGATCTTCTTTTGTTATTTTTTGTAGGTCTGTTAGTGTTTGGAGTTGTAGTGTGTCTGTGATTGTTTTTGCTCTTTTTGCATTTAGACCGTATATGCAGTAGCATAGGTAGTTGAATGCTGGGTTTTTATCTTTACGATTGAACTTCTTAACAATTGGTTTGTTTTGTAGGCATTTTCTTGCAGTTATTAACATACGGTAGTATGCTTCTTGTATGAATGGTGAATAGGACTCTATAACAGTAGTGTATCGGTTTAGGCTTGCGATTGCTCCGAGATAACCGAAGTATGTGATTTCTTGGTAGTGTTTGCTTATTGCTAGTGCTTTGGCTCTTGCGTGTTCGTCTCCTTGAATGATTACATAATGATAATCAAAGTTTTCTGCTTGGTTGATTGCCTCATTAAAGACTCTATTGTCTTGAATTGATGAAACAAAATCGGATACTGTTTTAAACTCGAATACTACTTCTTTACCGTTGGTGTCTATGAATATGTAGTCTCCGATTGGTAGGTTTTTAACTTCTACTTCGAGTCCTTGTTGTTGGTAGTATTCGGTTGCGGTTTTTATGCGGTCTTGTTCTTTGTCGCTGATGTGTACGAGTCCTAGCATTTTAGTACCTCTTTGAGTTTGTCTATGTCGTTTTGTAGGATTGTTAGTGTCATTCGTATTTCTATTAGTTGTTTGTGTGCTTGTTCAAGTGTATATTGTGTGTCTTCAAATGATTGTATAGACTGTTCATATTGGTTTAATGTTCCTTGTAGTTCTGTTGCTGTTATTTGGTTGGTGCAGTTATATGATTGTCCATTTCCATGTACTCTACTTCCTGTTCGTTCCCATTTCATTGTATCCTATCCCATAATTGTTTTAACACTGATTTTCCTAATGTTGTTCTTTCAGATTCCATCATTTCACGAATAGTTTGTTTTATCATTTGGTTTTCTTCGTGGAGAGCATTCAATAAATTACTGATGGAATGATAATTAACAATTATATCATTATCATTTTCATTGTCGATTATACCATCAAAATATCTTTCGCTTTCTCCATCATCGAATAAATGTGGTTTAAATCGTTTTTCAGTCATTCTATCCCAGTCTCCCTTTTTCAAGTGTATATGACCAACAACAAAAATTTAAGAATATAATTGCTAATAATGCAACAAATAAGAAATGTACTCTTGGAGATATTCCATAAAAGATTATTCCAACAGATGCTATTAATATATTTGAAACATACAAATCCCTATCCCATATATCAATTATAAATCGTTTTTCAGTCATTCAGAATCACCAAACCTTTCATTCAAAGCATTCCCTAATTCTTCTGAAACAAATAAAGTATTTCCATTTTGTATCATGTGAAAAGTTTCTAATTCATTTGTTTCTTCATTCACAATCTCTACTGGAAGATTAGGAGTACAAACTATTTTTATTCCAGTTAATTGTTTTTCAGTCATTCCAAATCACCACTACTTGTTATTTTAAATTTTGTACAATAAATTCAGTTAAATCATCAATTTGTCTTTTTAAATTATCGATTTCAATATCTTGCTCATTTAAACGATTAACAATTTCTATTGCATTAAGTATAAAATTACCATCATAAACATCAAATCCTAATTTACTTTCCTTAAAATTATATCGTTTTTCAGTCATTCCAAATCCTCACTTACCCACTCTGAATTACTCTCTTCTTGTGGAATACCTTTGTATATTGAATCAAGTTGTATAAAATCTAATAAGCGATTATACGCTTTTCTTTCTTCAAAAGTTTTAGTATCAGCACATCTTAAAATTATTTTAATGTCATTTTGTAATTGTTTCATCGTAATTTCTCCTTAATTTTCATAATCTGCTCTTGGTTGTATACATCATGAATGCCTAATTCTCTTAAAATACCACTCATTGCATCGGCTAAACCATGTAATCTCACAATTTCCAATTCTTGTCCTTTAATTATCTCATTTTTTGATTGAAGTGTTTCGTGTAATTCATTCAACAAATCACAAATACTATTTACTGCTTCATCATGATGTAAAAAACTCCACATTACCATTTGCTCTTTGTCTATGAGTAATTTAATTTCTTCTGCATAAGAATCACTTTGTATTGTAAACCGTTTTTCAGTCATTTTTATTCCCCCATGTTCTGAAACCGTTCCTTAACTGGTTATTTCCCTTTTCAAGTCTTGTGATTGTTTCGTGTTGCTCATTCAACAAATCACACACTTCCTTATCACCAATTGGTTTTCCATTATCCGTAAAACAATAATTGCTTCTGATAATATTAGGATATATTTCTTTAAATTGTTTATTCTCTGTCATTCCAAATCACCTTTTATACTACTCACTACATCTTCCAAATGGTCAAATTTACTCATCATCATACTCTTATAATATTTTAACCTTTCTCTTTTCTCATATTCATCAATAAAACGATTATTTTCGATTTCTTGTTTTTTAATTAAAAACATTGTAAATACTTGACAGAAATTCATACAAGCATTGAATAAATCTTTATCATCATAATTAGTCATTATTTCACCTTAAAATAACTACTCTTTTTCCTCATTTAATAAATCCAATGCTACTCTTCTACTAACATACGATTCCGATGGTTTCTTAATCACTAATCCAATTAAATCATTTCCACCAGTATGCAAACTATTTAATTCATAAAAATTTCCTTGCAAATCAACAATCATTAATGTTATATCCCCACCTTTTTTCACATCAACAAACCTCATTTTTATCACCTCTGAAACTATTATTATTTCCTATTCAAATAATTCAATTTCTAATCGTTTCGCAATACGCTCAATAACATCACAACACTCATCTAATCCCATCTTCTCACAATCAGCATAAGTTTCCCTTAAAACTTCCCTTACCTGTCTGATTGTTTCATGTTGAGCATTCAATAAATCTCTAACACTAATAAAACCATCAATAGTTTTCAAATCATATAATCTCTTTTGTTCATGGTCAGATATCCCAACACCATTTATCGTAAATCGTTTATTTTCAATCATAAATACCATCCCACCTTTCATAACTCTTACAATCAATTTTACTTCCATATCCACGATAATAACAATAATCATCTGATTTCCTGTAATATTTGCAAGAACAACATCGTTCTCCAGTCATTCTAAATCATCCTCCTATAACGCTCTTGTCTTTTTTCAAATTCTTTACGTGCTTTACGGTCACGATACTTATCATGAATAAATTCAGCAATTGTAAGTACAAAAACAAATCCCATCAATAATGCTCCTGCACTTACAATAAGTTTCGCTGCTATCATGTTTCACACTCCACAGTCACTATTGGTAACCATTCATTCCAACTTGCAACTAATACAGTAGTCCTATGTTTCGGACGGGGCAAACTTCGGTTCATTAATTCTTGTACATTGACATAATAATTCGTGTTAAGTGTTGTTGTTGTCATTGTTTAATCACTCCATCGTATCAATAAATCATAGATGTAAATCATACATAGTAAAAAGAATAAGGAGATGTAGATATAAGTAAATATACTCATTCATTACCTCCATCATCGTACATTCCACAGTTATCCAATGCTTCGACAAGGTCATCAATCAGATAACAATACGCCTCACGATAATATTTACAATTACCACAACACTCAATCATAATCTTCGACCTCTACGTTGTAACTGCTCACGCCTTTGTTCAAGATGGTATACTATCCAGTGTAAATCAGTAACGATTTCTGAATAGTCTGCATCGATTCCATCTTCCAAAGTCTCTAATTCAGATAAAACAGTATTCAATCTTATTTTATACTTGTTCAATTCACTAATCGCAGTAATCAATTACTCCACTTCCTTTGCAATTCCTTATCATTGTAGATAATCTTCTCAGCACAAGTATCATACTGACTGACTTCTGATATGCCTAACTGGAAAAACTGTAAGCACATATCGTTCTTTGGAACATAGTTTTGACAATTCAAATGGACGTTCTCTTTGCAGTTATCACAGTTACCGTTATCTTCCTTGTTCTTACAGTACAGTTTGTTGTCTTGTTCGTAACGATACTCACAATCCCTAAATATAATAGTCATTGTTTCATCTCTTCTAAGGCTTTCCTAATCCTTTTAACATCATCACCAGTCATATGAGAACCATCTAACACTATTGGTGCTGGAGAGTTAATATGTGGTGTACTGTCATGTTTTACTCGTATGCATTCTCGTAGTAATGGTATGTACTGTTTAATCCAACCAATACTTAACTCCAAATCCCTCACTTCCTCAAACACTTCCATTAACTCCACCTGAATATGATGACGTCGAATATCAGCATTATTCTTACCGTAAGCTTCCTTAAAGTCAAATGTGGTTTCAATGTGGAATGATTGGGATTGTATGTATTCTTTCAAGTGGATTAATCGTGTTTCTTTCTCACTTAACTCAAATACCAAATCTTCCCATTCAACTAACAAATACTCCACAGGAACATTAGCCACTACAACAGGCATTTCCTTAACAGTCTCATTCCCATCAATATCAATCACTGGGTCATACTTAACCCAACCATTACCATTAAAAGCATATTTACTCATCTTTTACACCTCGTATAATAATATCCAATTCAAACAATCTACCATCGTTACAACCGTGTACTTTACACATACTATACATTTTACCATCACGTTCATTCTCCGCTAACTTATCAAGTAACAGGTCAGCAACCTCCTGCACAGACAACTTACAAAGTTCAGCAGAAGACAAACTAGTCATAGATCATCACCTCCATTTTCCATATCTTCCGATAAATTCATAAACATCCCTATCCGAAATATTACTATACCCATAAAGGGTATGAAACTTGGAATGGCAATCCTTACACAATGCAGTACCATTGAATACATCGGTTGCCAATTCCAAATGTTCTTTGAAACTACGATTATGATGTACTTGGAGATCTTTCTGTGAGCCACAACATTCGCATCTAAATCCGTTGTTAGCTAAAACTAGATATCTCCATACAGCATAATCGGTTATAAAATCAAACCTATTAAAACCACAGTCTAATGAAGTTTTACCAATAGTGTTCTTTATTAATTGCCTGAAGCCACACCCACTTAATTTAATGAGTAACCCATTATCTTTAAAGTAGTTTAATGCATCGACAATATCTTTATCAAAGTCCACTGGGTAATATGATAACCAGTTACTCCAGTCTTGTTCTCTGTCTCTCCATTCAGCAGCGAATAATGTGCCTTCATGGTTGCAGAATTTAAAGTTTTCAATTTTATAGATACGGTCTTCAACACCAATCATGTTTAATCACTCTCTCTAAATTTATTCCATTCTCTTTTTGCTTTATCACCTATTGGTATTCCATACATTTTGACTATCTCATCAATATTTATTGGAATTCCCATTTGTTCACGAAACATTTGTATTGTTACTTTTTCCTTTTCTGTTAATTTGGAAGTGTCCAGAATATCCCATGGGTAATATGTGTCATCTTCAAGTAACTTGATACCAGTAAGTTGGTTATGGTGATTGAGATGTTTCCAGTAACCTGGTTTACTATTACGGAATATTCTACGGAATTCACCATGTCGACAATGTCTGCAATATGTTTGAAACTTCCAGCAAGTGGAATGGTAGTTTTTACTCATTGCATGTTTGCAAATTGTAACTACTTCATTCTCACTTAATCGGGATTCAAATTGATTATTGAGTAATAGTGCTTCATCGATGAATTCATCTTCTGTGGCAGTTTTATTGTATTTTCTCAAATGACTTAATGCTTGGAATAGGTTTGTATTCCTATCTCCAGTCTTTGTTTGAGATATGTAGTCATATAGACAAAGTAATTTTTTTATCATTTTCCGACACCTACCGACACCTTAACCCACTTTCACCGACACCTACCGACATCTCCAAAGGGGTATTTCCGACACCACCAGACACCACTTCGACACCTTTTCCGACACCTTGAGCAGCAGGCGAAAACCACGGAGGAAGCTTGATTTTAGGTTTCAACTCCAAATCCAAATTTTCGATTTTTTCATTGTTGATAATTTCCCATAGCGTGGATTGTGTCACTCCGTACACAGGACACATATCCTCCACATACTTGGAGATACACTCCTTGTCAAAAATAATAGTCATATCTTCTACTGGTTCCCAACGGTCTAAAGCATAGACATTGTGATTACTCCTTTTCATTTTACCCATTACTTGAACAAAACCATTGTTAACAAGGGATTGGATAATCTCACCATAAGGAAGATTTTTATACTTATTGTTATCTTTAGAAGCATACCTACGAACATTAGCAACCGTGAATAAAGTAGGACAAGTTTTCAAGCCTCTATTACCGGCCTGATAATCATCCCAATCAGATGTCGCATCGGTGTCGGTATATGTCTCCTCGAAACTATTCGGATTATAGTTCCCATACTTCATGACTAACAGGTTGAATATCCTAATGGCATTATTGGTTAACCCTTGACTTGGATTGAACAAGTCACCAATCAGTTTATTATCTTCCATAGTGCTAACAAGATAAGTTTTACCATCATCTGCTGTGATTTTCTTACGATAATCAGCATTCAACAATGTAACTGTCTCAACCAATGCAGGGTACAATGAAAGATTTCTCTTGTAAAATTCAGTTTCATTAAACCAATTCTCCAGGCATTCCCAGTAAACATTAATAACACCAAAGTTAGGCACAACATATCTTTTAAGATATTGGACATAATCATGGAATAATGCAATATGCGAATTAATAATCCATTCCCTGTAACTTGCAACAGTTCCACGATTATATTTCGCAAACATTTTCACTTGATCATTAGTGGCAGAAGGTGCAACATCAATACCTCTAGACAATATCTGTCCATCAAAACATTCACTGTTAACACTTGTTATTGAGCAACTACAGTGCCCTTTTAGTTTAAAGTAAATAACTTTGCGTTCTCTTGTTTCTTGGTCGATGCCATCGCCAGTCATCTCAATTTCAGTTTCACCTTCGGTTGATAATTCTTTATAACGGTCAATAGTATCGCCCCATTTTTCCATATCCTTATCACCGCCCATGTCTTTCATTCTCATTACTTTACCATCCAAGTAATCTGCACCATATATCCTGCTTTTACGGTGCAATGCGGATTCAGTAACTCTACCATTTTCAAAGACATCTTCAGGCAACATCATTTTAGCTGCTTCGTCAATGACACTTTTACCTTCTCCAGCTTTACCTAGAGGTAGGAACCATATCGGTTTGATTTTAAAGTAAGTGGATAGGTGACAGAATGTGCCTTTTAGGATGTTATGGGTTTCGCCACCAGCTAACCATTCGGCAGCATAAAAAAGGAATTGGTTTATTGTGAGATTGTTCTCAATTAGGAAATCTCCGAATTCATCGAACCTTATGCCTAATTGTTGTTCATCTTCAATTTCCTGTGCTTCTTTGTCTTCTAAATCTTTCTTTGCTTTGTTTTCAACATAGGCATCAAACATAGCATCTAATGATGCTAATGCTCCCATTACTTTATCTTTGACTTGGTCTTTGCTTAAAGTGAGAGCGGTACCATCATAATCAACTTTGACTTCTCCGATTTTCTTACAACTATCATTAATGAATGTTGAGTTTTTATTCAGAGATATAGGGGATTTGTCTCCACTCCACCTTTCAACAATACTGGTGTCATTATAAAGAATGTAGATGTAATTTTTCCCTTTCTTTTCAACACCTATCTCAAAGGGTTTACCAGCAAACACAGGAACCTTTTGTTCAGGAACATTCAGAGCCATAACTATTTTCACCTCCGTTACAATGAATTGAAAAAATAGAATAGATCAACATTGACCTATTCCAATTTGTAGATTATGAAACTATCATACTCACTGTCGGCGTTACCTTCAGTTATCCTGACACCAATCCTTTCATGTTGGTCAACATACTTAGCCAATAATTCAAGGTTGATTTTACCGAATCTGTTGACTTCTTCACCTTCAGGTGTAACAACATTCTTTTCACCTTGTAGACGAAGTATGCTGTAGATGAAGTCAAAGCATTTCCTGTAGAAGTCAAATGTTTTGTTGATTCCACGAACGAAAGGCCAGTGTTTTTTAGGATAGTTAACATAGAGGTCTAGGATTTCTCCATCATCCATTACTCTTATGCGGAGAGCGTTATAGGTTTTGTCATCGTTTTCAAAGATGTTGATTTCTGGGCGGCCTTCCATTTCTGCTCCAACATCTAGGTCTTGAATTCCGTACTTTTCCCATGTTGGTTCGTACTCTGATTCTTTACCACTGATGGTGTAGAACTTTTTGCTTTCGGCTTCTTCATCTATATACTCTGCTTCGAATTCTATGTCATCGAAGCTGATTTGTTTTACTTCATTTGGTAATTCGTTTGTTTTGCTTTTTAATGCCATTATATTGACTCCTTGATATGTGTTCGTTTGATTATTCGTTGTCCGTTATGGTAGAATTTGGTGCAGAACTTACAGTCTACACATTCAAATCCTACGCAGTAGGGACAGTTTTTTACTCCTTTTCGGTTTCACCTACAGTACGGTACTTTTCGGTTTCGACTTTGAATTCACCTTTGTCACCAAAATAACAATGATACTTTTCATTCACGATGGAATTAACCTTGATAACTGATTTGTTAGATTGGTGTTCGTCATTGTAGATAACAGCCATGTCTGCTTGTCCAATGAATATTAAATGCTTGTTACTGGATTGTAACATTAATAATAATTCATTGAATCTGTCGGCTCTGTCTTTGTAAGCTTTCATACCATTTGCGGAACTAACCAACATTTCCAATAATGAGGTTACACCATCAATGATAACTGTATCAAAGTCATCTGCAAGGCATACTTTCTTAAAAGTGTCCTTAATGTTGAAATAGTTCCTTTTATCGTTTTCATCGTATACTAATTCCACAATTGGTAAACTAGTGTAATTGGTATCGTCTATGTCAATTACTACTGGAGTTAATCCATTTTTATCACAGTAGGTTTCTGCAAAGGTGGATTTACCAGTTCCATCATTGCCATAGATCATCACTTTCTTCTTGTCATCTGCACTTCTGGTCTTGAAGACCAAACCACCATTACTACTGGTGGTGGGTTCGGTTTTTGTTTTTAAAGCCATTATATCATCTCTTCATCTATTAGGTATTCATCTTCCCTTATCAAAGGATACTCGCTTGGAGTGATTAGAATACATTTGTATTCCAGAGTTCCTTTGTTCATATCCGCCAGTAGGATAGTGTCTCCTATCCTTGCTTTGACGGGTTCTTTGTTGTATGCTACATTCAACATCACTGCTACATCTTCATATCCTACGCAGGAATATGCATCGTAGCATAATGCATGGAATTCTTCTTCGGTGAGAGTGTGTACTCTTAGGTCGAAGTCGTTATCCAATATCATTTTATTGGGGTTGAATGTGCTTGTAATGAATTTCATAAGTTTAATACCTCATTTTAATTTTGGAAAATGTGGGAAAGGGGAGGATTTGGATAGAATATAAAGGGTTTTATATTGAAAACGATAGGAATTAAATTATGCATAAAAACACACCATTTTCCCCTTTTCCCATTTTTGTTACAAGGTGTAACCGTTAAATGATTGCCTCCAAATGATTGTACTGTGTGCTGGATTCCATTGTTCCAGCACCACAGATAGCAAAAATTACTGCTACAAATAGTATGACTAATAAGGTTATGAATAATGCAAGGAAGAATCTTGGATGGCGTAACACCATCTTTTCGATTCTACCTTGTAAGGATTTCATAAATGAATAACCTTGATTATCTTCCTTTGCAAGTCTTACTGGTCTGTTCATAGGTCATCACCACAGTCATATTCGCAGCCATCACATTGATGATCGTAAGGACATTCGAAGTATTGGTCTGCATCATCCCAGATTGTTGGTGGTTCGAAACGGTAGTCAAAACTCATTCGGAATCACCACCAGTTAGGATAGCTTGAAACTCTTTGCAGAGTTCTTTATAACCTAATAGTTTGTTGTATTCCCTTAAACTGATGGTTACAGTTCCGTTGTCTTTGCAAAAAATAGTTTGAGATGGTTTCATTCGTCACCATCTCCTAAAGCCATACTTATGAATTGTCTGATTTCATTGAGACTGTAGTAATCCCCATCAATGTCATATAGTTCGTGGTCATGGCATTTGTGAACATTACTCATTCTACCACCTCGAATGTGTAACCTGCAAAGTCTCCTAATTCATTAGTACATTCATATACTTTTAAACTGGACAATTCAGCAATCGCTAAAACAAGTTCAGTTAAGTTATGGTATACGCCATGTGCATCAATACTGGTGATGTCTTCAAGTAGTGGAATGCTTGGTAGGTGTTCCCATTCGACATCTGCGAGTACACCGTTTAATGGTGGGTTTACTCTCCAATCTTCGATTAATGCTTCAACTTCGGATTGTTTGAATTTGAATCCGACTAGTGTTGGTTCGGTTTTGAAGCATCCTTTTTCTTGGCATTGGTGTTGCTCCCAAACTTCGTAGAATGTACAATCTTCAGGTTGGTTGCCTTTGGAAGGATTGTATACTTCAGTTACTTTTAAAAAATAGAGGGTTGGTGCTTGCATTGTTTATGCACCACCTAATAGTTCTTCTGCGAATCGTGTTCCTGCGTCTTCACTGGTTAGGAAGTTTCTAGTGAATTTTAGGTCTGCTAATTCGCTTTTTAAAAATAGGTTCTCTTCGCTTAGTTCTTTGCATCGTGCTTTTAAATCTATGATTTGTCGGCACATGTCTTGGAAACTTTGTGTTTCCACTTTAATGTAATCGATTGTTTTATCTGTCATCTATTTCACCTTGGTTGGTTAAATCTTGAAGATTAAATTAGAATGTGCTGCCACACATTTTAACTGTCTTCATGTTCTATATTGGTTACACTAGTATATAAATGTTAGTGTATACTAATACACTTGTACTAATGTATACGAACAATTATTATACTAGTTAATACAAATATCTTAATAACAAAAAACAAGTAGGAGAATTATTATGAGTACTGAGACCCTAACAATCAACATAGACAAGGAATTAAAAACTGAATTGAAAATAATAGCATTAAAAAATAACACTACAGTTACGGAAATTTTAACAACATATATTCAACAGTATGTAAATGAAAACAAGTAATACATTCTTATTTTTTTATTAAAACACTATTCACCGTTTACCTTACACTAACTAACCTTAATACTTCCTATTTCGGCTAGGACTATTGTAAAAACATTTAAATAGCATTTCAATACATAATTATTATTGTTACTTGAAATCATTTTATCCTTGGTTGGTAACTTGTTTTTTTAGTAACGCCTCTAATGTAATTGGTGGTGAGGAGCTGCCACTCCGTCGACCCATCAATTTTCATTGGAGTGTTTACAGTTAATATTATGTTTTTTATACTTTTAAATGTTCCACTATCAGAGAGCATTTGTAAAGTAATAAATAGTTTACATTCTTGATCAAAAAAAATAAGTTAACTATTTTCTAGTATTTCCATTCGTCGCATTAGGTCGTCGAGTTTGTCTTGTTGTTTTCGGTATTTAGTGTTTTCTTCTTTTAATTGTTGGTTCTCAGTTTTGAACTTATTGACATCTTCAATTACAATATATGGTAGTGCTTCGATGTATTCGTCTCTTAGTGTTTCAGGATTGAGACGGATATAACTTTGGTGGGCTACTCCTTGTACTTTACGGCCTTGTAGTATGTTGATGTGTTCGGTTGACATTCCTGCTTCGGCGAGTTGACTTGCATGATATTTCCGCAGACTGTGAGGGATTAACCTATTGTAATTTCCAACTTTCCCTAAACCAAAGTACCCGTTCAATCGTTCGAATATCATATTAAAATACCTTGGATTGACTTTAAACAGTCGGCTGTCTTTTCGTAGTATTTCGGTTCGTGTTAATAAGTATGAGTTCAGACTTTTACAGGCCTCATGTGAACAGTAAGTAAAATAGGGTTGGCCTGTCTTCTGTCGTGATAGGTGGAATGTTGGTATAATATCTTCATCTAGCATGTCTTTGATAGCATACTTCACTGACTCTTGGTGTTGGTGGTATTCCTTGGTGGCTTCCAGGTAGTCACCTATGGTTAGGTTCATTACATCTACTCTGCTTATGCCACTACTGCTCATGAATAGTATTAGGGCCCTTACTAATGGGCTTCCTATCTGTAAACATTCTGCTAATAGTTCTCGGTCTGGTAGGTCATTGTAGTTTAGTGGTGGTGTTCGTTTACTATGCTTTGTTGAATAGTATGGTAGTGGTGGTATGGTGTATTCGAAGTGTCGGTATACTGTCATTACTGCGGTTAGGTATAATTGAGCGGTTGATACATTGTAGTTGTTGTAGCACCAGTCACGGTATTCGAGTATCCATTTTCGTGTTTGACTATTACGCCAACTGATGTTATTGATTTCTTCTTGTTCGCATAACCTTAAACAATCACCAATACTATGCCCAGTCAACTTTTCATAGTACCGTATACTCCGGGTGTAAGTGGTCCGTGTACTTGGACTGCTGTTTCGTTGAGTGAAAAATGTTTCTAAAATCTCCATGTTATATCATCTCTATATCTATCTTTTTTCATCTTGTGTGAGAGAGCATTTGGTAACAAATACTTGATGTTATTTAGTCAGATTATATAAACGAGTGTGATTTAATAACATCTACTTTGTATTTCCTTGCTTCTCTATTATAGGATTGGATATTATTTTATTTATATGTAGATGTTGCAATTAATATAACTGTGTTATATCAGAGTACAAAAAAAATAACCCTCACCATGCACACTAGGTACATAATGAGGGTATTGAATGAATTACCAAACATGAAGTTTTTTGCTCGATAGGATCCTAAAAAAAAAATAAGACACACATATGTGTGAATGATAATATTCAAATTTACATACTTTACATTTTATACTAGGAAAATTCTATTGGTTTTAGTTTTACATCTCATCGTTCGTGTTCGCCACTACTAAGATAGATGATTTAGGGTTCTATGTCATTGCAAATGATGTTTGGTTAGTTCATGAGATTTAATTCACTTTCAATGCTGTTTATTTCTTTACCGATAGATAGGTATTCATCCACTAACTCAGGATGCTGTGATAGTTTAGCATGTTTCCTTCGTAAATTACGTAATTTTGTTTCTAGGAATACTTTGCGTTCTGTTGGACTCATACACTATCACCTCAGCGTGAAAGGTTTTCTAAAAACCATGATGGGTCAACCGCCAATAAACTATAACCACTAGTACACCAGTTATAGGTTACATCACCACTTGACAATACTGCAGCAGGGTCACGATAGATTTTAGTTCCGTCCTTTAATGTTATTCTTAATCTGACGTGACCGTCTCCCCCACTGCATTGGACGTGTAGGCATTCTACTTTTTTATACTTGCCTTTATGTATTAAGGCTTTCATGATGTTGTAGAATACGTGGCAACTGTCGGTGCAGTTTACTCCTTGGCCTTTTTTCATTCTGTCGATGGATTGTTTGTTGGAGTATACATCATCGTAGTAATAACCATATCCTTTACCAGCGATTTTCTCTAATGCTCCGTCGATAGTGTCACCGAATTTACCGAACTTTTTAATGAAGTAGTTGTAGACTTCTTCGTATGGTTCTGTTGGTTTGGTGAATACTTTGTAGTTGGCAGTCACATATACTGGTAAACTTCCGTTCTTATTGTAATAAACAAGTATACGGCTTAATATTTCGGTTAATAATCTCGGATAAACAGTATACTCAGTATGCCCTACTTTATACACTACGCTATTCGGTAATTGCTTATGTTTCTCAACATATTTCACTAACCTGTTGCACATGTCAATATAATCAGTTTTCTTGATTTGTCTACTAATCTTGGTGGTCTTTTTCTTTTTAGGGTCTTTAATACTGATTTTAGTCACATCAACCTTTTTGCCTTGATTTAAACCAATAATCACTTTTGCGAAGTAGTAACACCACCAAATATACAAATGCATTGTGTATTCTTTTTTAACATTCTCTTGGCCGTATTTGGCCTTGTTTATGATTTCTTTGTAAGTATATTTCCCCATAATTATTCACCTGTATCTTTCTTGGATTTCCTTTTTCTCCCGTCTTAAACATTCCAACTTGCCTGAGTACAACATACATTCGCTGATTGTTCCTGATTCATCAAGCAATGTTTCATATTTTTTAATGTCAACTAATACTTCTCGGTATCTGCGGTTTTGGATGCACATTATATTAATCTCCGTAAATCGGTATGGTCAAGGTAGCATTCTCCCTTGACCAGATAACAACATTTTGTTTCGTCTTTTTCACATGTGCCCCGGTATGGGCAACCTTTATGTGGATTTCGTTCTCGTTCCAACATCAAACACCTCTTAGAATGGTCTTGTAGGGTAACGGCTTGTAGGACTACCATGAGAGTATCCTTGGCATACGTAAGCCCATGCTGTGTGATAATCACTGGCACAATCCACATAGGTTTTCTTACCGGTTTTCTTGGATTGGACAATAGCGTATACATGTCCAGGAACATGGCAGTAGTATAGTTTGTAGTATTGTGTTAATCCTGCTGCATCACATAACTGTAAAAACAATCGTGTTTGGTCGCAGCAATTACCATGTTTCTTTTTGAGTACGGTGTCTGGTGACCTTACGAAGTTACTGTAACGGCTGTACCATATTTTTTTGTCCATCCATTTTACGATGGCTTTCATGGCACTGTATCCGGTTTTGTTTCCGACTATGCTTAGTGCTTGGTTTTTGACTTTTTTGGATACTTTTCCGACTACCTTTCGTGTTTTTGTGTTTTTGACTTTTTTGGTTTTCACTGTAACCTTTTTGGTTCCGTAGACTAGTTGGCCTTTAACCAGTTTACCGAATTCGGATTGACTGCTTTTCTTTGGTTTGGTTAATCGTTTTAGTCTAGTTGAATGCCCGTAGTCTTTTTCCAATCCAGTTACACCATCGTAGTCGCTGTCACATTTGATACAGGTAATCTCATGTTCGGGTACGCCGTCTTTCCATGGATGCCCATAAGTGGAACTGCTAATACATTTGTTTTTTTTACCCCCATCAAAACGGAGATAACCGCTTCGTTTGCATTCTGGACAGTAATTCTTAAACTGAGTCTTCCAAAGTCTATATGAGTAGTTTCCATCACCGGCAGATGGTTTAGCCACCGCGATAATCTTCTTCTTATCCGGACTTAAACCACACTTGCTCCAGTAAGTCTTAACTGTCTTGGTTTTCTTTGTGGTCTTTTTGGTAGTTTTGGATTTACTGGTTTTCTTCTTACTGCTAGTGGTGGTTTTTTTGGTAGTGGTTTTCTTTTTAACCTCTTTTGTACCGGACACATTGACTTTAATGGTAGTGCTTGTTTCTGCGAATTCCTCGTCACCACCGAAACTAATCTCAATCTTATAGTCACCAGGGTCATATTTCATGCTGATTGATGCCTGACCTGTGATGTTGGTAACCTTTGTATAATTCTTTTTGAATGTGGTGCTACCATTCTCCACAGTATACAATGTGAAGTTGAGTAGTTTATTGGCTGGATATTGGATATCCATCTCATCCTCATCATCATAATCAGTATTCTCCAACTGGACAGTCAAGGTCTTACTAGCAGGATATTTGAAACTAGTATTTTCAGCATGTATCACCATATTTTTACTAATGGTTTTCACAGTCTTTGTTTGGTAGTTACTGACACGAATAGTATTTTTAGCGACATCATGAGCTTCTTTACTGGTTTCAATTACCCGTGCTGTGATTAACTCACTGGTGTCTGGTATTTTGATGTAGACTTTGTCCCATATCTGATATTGGTTGTAGGTTCCGCCTCTTAGGTTGGCTACATCGATTTCCAAGTCAATATCCGGTTCCTCGTGTTCTTTGAGGTATAATGCTACTTGGTTGTAGATTTGGAATATGTCCTCATCTGTTGATGTTGTTGTACCATTTTTGGGTGAGGTTACCATTCCTTTATCGCTTCGGCGGTCGCTTCTGCGGTGAATGGTAGTGTACTCAGTCAAGTAGTCTTTGTCGGTTTCGATGAATAGATGTCCTTTGGTTTTGTTGTATGGTGCTTTCCAGTAACTTGTTCCACGGAGGAATTCCCATGTACTATTAGCGGGAGTGTTACTGTCGATTTGGTCTTGTGGTTTGTATGGTCTTATCCACCAGTTACTGTAACTGCTGGATTGATTGGCACCACTGTTGTTAGTGTAGTTTCCAAGGCTTCTTTTTGCATTTTCCAATGATGATGCTTTAACGTTTATGCGTTGTACTATCATTGGAATCTTGGTGCCTTTGGTTATGTTTAAATCTTTCCAACGGTCAATTAAATTACCTAGGTTGGTTCTTGTCATACCATTACTTGAATCACCAGTATCATTTAATTCAAGCACCGGACTAACACTACTGTAAGTGTCGGTTTCGTCTATATCATGTATCACATTTTCTAGGTTGAAACCTAAATCTAATACTTCACTATGCACCGTTCCAATCTCAGTGTTCAGGCAAGTATGAAATATAGATCTACCTGCAACTGTGTCATAAAATTCGAACCATGAGTCATCTGGTATTGCGATTGTTGCGGGTTCGTCACCTGCTTCAATGTATACTGGATTCAATGTATCATTTTTTATGGCATCTACATATCCATTGTCAATATCGGTAGTGTTGGATGGTGCGATTACGAATGATTTAGTGTTTACTGCGATTCCCAGTTTGTTTTTGTTGTTTACTAGACTGATTACAGCGGTTTGAGTATTGTCTTCAAATCCGATGTCCGATGCTGTCCATAGTAATGGTGTTTCCTCAGTATCCGGATGGTAGGTTCCTCCATCAGTGTTGAGTAGTTTGCCATTGTGGGTTATCCTCATTACCACATTTGTTGGATTAAGATTAGTCGCTGGTGTGTAGTCTTTTTCCAGTTCCTCATCTTCAACAGTTTGTTCCTCAATATCCCATGTTTCACTGTACTCAGTTTCGGTATAAGTGTAGTCTTCTTCACCGTCATGGGTTGCGTCTGCGACTTTCTCTTCTAGACTCTCTTCAGGCATACTGTCACTGTACGGTTTATCGTCTAACGGGGTTGCATCGCTGACTAGGTTGCCGTTTTCATCATAGATTACCGGTACAATGGCAGTGTTGAGGAATCTGTATTCTAGGTTTAATGTCCAGTTCTTACTGACATTGATTGGGTTTAAGAAGTCTAAATACCTGTGAATGGTATTGTTTAAGACATCTTTCTCATACCTTGTTATGAATACGTTACCGGTTTCCTCTTCAATCTGTCGAAGTAAAGCCATTGGTGTTATTGTACCTGTGACACTAATGTATTGTGCAGCGGTACTGGTGCAATCTTGAACTACTCCAATGTTGAAAAAATCACCAAACCAGAAATTCAAACTGTTGTAATCTATTCTTACCATCTGTTGCCCGTTTTCAGTGATTAGGTGGAATCCATTTGCAGCAGTAATATCCGTATGAGAATGTAAAGGAGCATATGTCAATTCCACTAGAACCTCTTCAGCTTCAAAGGTGAAACTGTTTTCTTTGAAGATGTCCTCCCTTACACTGGTGTTAATCAGATATAAACAGTCAGTTAGGTTGTTGTCACCTTGAATCCATATCTTGTTTCCAAGTTTGAATAGGTTTTTGTCTTCTTTCATGTCTTGGAATTTGTACTCGAATTCAACTGTTCGGAGAGCATTGGCTGTGCAGGTCTCGGTAATGCTACATAACTCGGGGTCAAGGAATTGTAAAAACTCCTCCTGTTGGTTAAAAACAACTATTGTTAGTGTCATAGTTTACCATCTCTCTGCATAGTCAATTGTACGGATAATTCCACCGTTGGCTAGGAATTCATACTCTCCGAACAGTACAAAGAAGTCACTGTTGATGTCAACATATTTGCTGATGTTTTCCGGTTCGGTGTCCTCTTCATTCTCTTTCAACCATACAATACGGTCATCACAATCAATCTCAACAATTTTACCAACCCATTCCCCACTATAACCCATATTAAACTCTTGCTCACTGATTGATTCAGTAATAGTGAGTATGCTGTCGATTGGTGATACTTGGATTACTGGGCGGATTGCAGCCAAACCACTGACATAACCGGTAGTATTAGTTGATGTGGTTTCCTTATCATAACTGGTTCCTGCGGGTACTGTTAGTTTCGCTTTCACAGTATATGATGAGATTTCTACATCATTATCCAAAGGTTCCTCAAGGATATACTCCCAGTATACATCCGGATAGTGACTAAACTCAATTGTTTTAGGGATTGGACGATTGTATTGGTCTCTCTGATTTGTTAATAGTTTGGCAAGTTCACGGAGACTTAATGTTGCTCCTTCCAAGTCACAGTTATCTCCAATATCAAATTCAATCTCAATTGTCTTACTACGAATATTCTGGCGGTATGGATCATTAATGTCAGTACCGTCAACTGTAATGTAATCAGTATCGGTTTTCAATCCTTCTGGGATTTTCACGTCTCGGATGAATACACCGTAATAGGCTAGGTTTTCTCCATCGATTAGGCAGGTTATGCTTTGTGGTTCAATGGTTTCAATATAAGCAGTTACATTGAGGTCTCCATAATTAGCAATGCCGGTGTAATCGTTTAGGCTGTTGTTGATTATGTGGTGTGTTTCCCAGTCTTCTAGGTTGGTTATGTCTGTTGGTTGGTATCCCCATAGGTCTCCTACTTGTCCGATGCTGAAACTGTTTTCTTCACTTAAATTCTCATCAAGTACAATACTTCTTTGTCTGCTTTCGTTTTTGTCATTGAGTAATGTTGCTGAGAGTATTAGGTCATCGGTGTTTTGTTCGAATACACCATTAAAGCTTAATCCACGGATTGCCATTTCATCATTTGTACCGAAGTCATTCTCCAATGGCCAGTCATATATTACGATGGTTCCGCTTTTGTCTCCTTCGGGGAGTTGTATTTCTGCTGTGTCTCCATCGTTTCCGATGAGTTTTTTGATTGGTGCGGGGTATGTTCCGTTGGTTTCTTGTTGGTTGTAGTATTCGGATTCGATTATGCAGGGTTCGGTGAAGCTTGTACTGGTTGTTACTTCGCTTTCTGGAATGTCACCAGTTATGAGAATATATACTGGATATTTCTCATTGTATTGGAATTCACATTCAACATTCTCATATGTATTTGGAGTGGTTAGTGCATTACTCCAATACTGGGCGTTTTCGATTATTTGTGTTGGTGTTGGGTTTATTGGTGTTGGGTCAAGTTCGATTACTTCATCGTCTACTGTGATGTATTCGATGTCACCAATTGGATTATTGAAAACGCCTATACGGTGGTTTTTGTCCCAGTCTCTTGCATATTCTTCACTGGTGTTTTCTTTGATGTAGGATTGTACGGTGTAGGTGTAACCGTCTCCTAGTCTGTTTTGCTCCTCCATACTTAATGGTAGGAGGGTGCAACTGGGCGGGGATATGGTTGCCGGTTTAATATCAAACTTCCAAACATTCTCTAAAGGAGTATACCTACCTTGAGCATTGTAGTTGATACTTGCAGCAATATGGATTTCATCATATCCTACAGATGTGCCTTTTAAGCTTAAAGTAACTGACTTGTCATTACTTAATACATCACTTAAAGAAACCCATCTTCCATTAGAACTCCATGTGCCGCCTTGTGTTTTGCTAGAAATATACTGATTTTTTGATAAATATACCAAATTAGACATATCCCCGTAAAACTGAATACGGGAGTAAGATATAATATCGTCTATAATTTCTTCTAATGGGTCTGACCAGAACCCTTTGGATACACCCCAATCATAATTGATTTGTATAATATTATCCCAAGTTTCATCATCAATAATGAAAGTATAATCAAAACTTTTGTTCACCGTGATTGTAACAATCTCGGAGGTTGGTTCGATTGTATCGTCTTCATACTCTGGTGTTGCTGGTGTTTCCGGTTCCTCTTCCGGTGTTAATGGTATTGTTTTTGTAACGGTACAAGTACAAGACTTCGTATGATTACTTAAATTCTCGGATACCTGCACCCCTAAATCTATTGTTTCAGCACCAGTTGGGAATGCTACACTTGTTTCCAGTTCAATGAATAATGTGTCTACATCTTCGGATTCACCAGGCACCCAAGTAATAGTACGGGCATTAACCCTTGTACATCTGTTCGGTAGACTTAATGGAAAAGACAATCCACTGTCACAGGTTATCGTTACCGTCGGAGCCGACTTCACCAAATTATTATTAATGGAACCAATCTCTAATAAAGCAGGTTCACCATTATAACAATCACTAATACTTGCAGTTAAACTATAATTGGCAGTCTTATAAGTAACCACGATTTGCACATAATAGACTCGGACATAACCACTGTTAGTATTGGTATTTGTCGGATAATCGATTTTTACGCTGAAATCATCACTGTTTATTACATTGTAGTTGATGTTTTTAGTGAATGTGACGGATTGTGCTTTTGGTGTGGTGGTCGGTGCCTGACCCTTTTTACTGGTTAGTTTGGTACTGCCATTGTATAATCCAATGGTTGGAGCAGGAATATTACAGACCTTACCATTATACGATACTTTATTGTGTTTGTATTTGACTTGTACTTTGGTTGCCAATGCACCGGTCGGTAAACCAAGTTTAAACTTCTTAACAGTAATTGTGGATGGTCTGTTCGGTGATTTCTTTTTACTCTTAATCAAACTGGTCTGAGCATAATTATTACTCGCTTTAATATTCCCTAAATCATTAAAACTAGCATATTTACCGCCACTGGTTTGACTGGCGGTTTGAGGATATTTTGTTTTTGTGGCCAATGTGTTTTCACCTCTCTATAATTTTTTGTGTTATTTAAGAAAAGAAAAGAAAAAAATAGAATAAAATATTTTTTAGTGTATGTTTCAGTCAGAAACATTCGTTTTAATTGATGCTTTGTACAATGATACTGTATCATCAGATACTTCAACAAGTTACTATGCAAACAACTGTACATTATCATTCAGTAATGATAAATTTGTGATTACAAGAAGTGCGAATGGACAATGCCATATTAACTTATTAACCAGTGTATTATCGTTAAGCAGTCTTGTTGGCAAGTCTTTGAAGTTTGAATGCGATATTCTCGAAGCAACAGCAAATGTAAGAGTGCAAATATACCAACAAGTCAGTGGCAGTTGGAGTAATGTGAATTCCAGTTACACCACCAATGGAACAGTTAGTGTACAAGCAGATACAGATGCAAATGCCACAGCTGTACAGTTCCGTTTAGATTGCAGTAATCTTGGAACTGATGGAACTTGCAGTTTCCGAAACTTCAAAATATATTATGTTTAAATCTAATATACTACAAAGTTCTTGAAACTACCTTCATTGTACAGATTGAAGTAGTATTGTGTTGTATGAGTGAAACTAACCTTATAATCAGTCTTTTCAACACCATCAACAACTGGTGTAATAGTAGTGCCATCATACACGATTTTCACATGGCTACCCGCACTTGCACCCAATGTGGATAATCTTTGACTGAACACATTACTGGATTCACCCACCTGAACAGCCAAAGTAGATGGAGTATCCACATCAAACTCAAAGGTTCGTGCAGTAGTCCAATACCTTGTACTTGTTGATGGATTCAAGGGCATATTACTACCAGTTACACTAAATACTCCATTACTAACAGAAATAGAACCACTACTGATTGTATAGAAATCACTTGTTAAGGTATACTCTTTCAACACATCAAAAATAGTGTATGTTTCTGACTGAATACTACCATACTCCACATGGAACTCCTTCAAACCAGCACCAGTACCAGTATAAGTATACTCAGCAACACCATCCTCCGCTGTCACAGTATCCAATAAGGTAGTACCATCATAGAACTTCAAAGCCTCAGTAGTACCAGGAACACTATCCAAGTACAATGTAGCAGTCAAAGTCACATCATCCCCACTTTCAATAATAGTATCAGTACCATCAACAGTAATGTAATCAGTAACCATTCCATAGATTACGAAATTCTTATATGTGAAACCTGATCCTGTTGCAAGACTGAATGTGATTTGATGTCTACCAAGGTTATGACTGACTGGTGTTTGTGCTACCCCGTCCACATAAACAGTGAACATATTACCGGTATTAACAACTTTAACGTGGTTGTTATTGATTGCACTTATACCAACAAGGCTGAAATAAACTGATGCACCATTCTTATCAACAAAATACAATCTGACAGTGTTACCAGTATGTTCCACTATATCAAATTCTACTATGTAACTGCCGAACCAGTCATATAAGTCAGCGGTGGTTTCCGGTTTGTTCACTGCATACGGTCTTGAAGCTCCACTATTATTAGTGAGTGTAGTACCATTAGTACCACGAACACGTGATAAATTAGTGGTACTGTAAGACCATCCAGTATCATTACAATTACCTAATAATCCTACGTCTGCGAAGTTACCATCCATTACAGGTATAACATTTGATTTTAAACTATCGCTGGTGATTGGATTGTCCAATGAAGCTACAATATCCACTTCACCAGCACCTACACCAGTATAGGTTAAGGTTGCTCTTCCGTTGCTGTCTGTTGTTCCACTTCCTAAATATCTATATGCCATACTTTTATTCCTCCTCATTATCGTTTTCATCATCTTCTGTTTCTTCAAAGAAGTATACAGTTTCGCCTTTGACAAGGCGTCCATCGTTTCCAGTTACCTTTGCGATTACATTTACAGGTTCACTTGTTTCGATAATGTTCCTGTCTGATGCAATCGTGAGTCCTGGGTTGTATTCTTCATAGAAGTATACGGTCTTGCCACTTGCAGGCACACCATTTTCAAGTAAGTTTGCTGATATGGTGCTTGTTTCTCCATTTTCTATTACGAGATTGTCTGTGTTGATGCTTAATCGGTTTAATAATTCATGTTTGGTTTGTTCAAGTAACTCACGAACTTCATACTCGGTGTAGTATCTTTCATCGTGGTTATGGACAAAATCAGTTATCTCATCACGGGTATGGGTATGTGTTTTGTCTGCGAATACATCGGGTTTTACACTGATTACCCCCTCTTGGATGATGATTGTTACTTCGTCTGCTTCGTAAACATCTGTCAAGACATTAGCATTCAAATATAAATGAGAGTCTGTACCTGTACCATCTGTGGTGTTCAATACCCAGTCGAAATACCAGTCACCAACATGCAAATCTTCCAATGGTTCGCCGTCAACAGTACATTGCAAGAGACTTGCAGATTTCAATAAGAAGTCTTTTGGTATGTTGATTTTCGCTCCTAATTGATTACCGTCCTTTTGTATGTAATAAGTTGCAAAGTAACCTGTATCTGCTGTACTTTGTTTAATAACATTGATACTGGATACACTATTGCTTATGCTGGTTACTGTTCCTGCGAGAGCATCTGCAGTGTCTTTTAAGGTTTTTCCTTGTTTGGCAGACAATACTTTTGATGAATTATTGGTTGTTAAGTTATCAACAATATTGCTTGTCAGAACATATGATTTCAAATCAGTAATCTCTGATTCGGTATGAGTATGCCCAGTATTTGACTTACCATTCAACTTAGTATCCATCTCAGACTCAGTATAATACCTGTCATCATGATTATGAGCAAAGTCTGTGATTTCTGATTTAGTATGAGTATGTGTACTATTAGCTTTACCATCAACAAGAGTCTTCAATGATTTACCTTGTTTAGCAGATAATACTTTGGAAGCATCATCTGTGGTTAAATTATCAACAACATCCGCAATATTGACTTTCAATGCCAAACCAGTATCAGCATAAGCTTCCGCATCACTCTTGGCAGTATCAATCGCCTCATAAATCTGCTCAACAATCTCCGGATCATCATCAGGTAAATCATCCTCAACATCAGGAGTATACCCACTATCCTCAAGGTACACTAATTCTTGGTTGGTGGTAACTCTTACTGTTTCACCACTAATACCATATAGCATTACTGTAAATCGGTCTCCTTTCAAAACCGCATTCGGTACTAATGCTTTATTGTTAATTACCGCAACACGGTACTTTTTAGTCCCAACAGTGAATAATGCAAACAAGGTCAAACCATTCCAATCATCACTCAAATAAGGAAATGTACAGTAAAGGTATTCCTGACTGTGATTAACTGTTTTCCTACGGTCCATTAATGTCAAACTTTGATTATTCACTTTGAACATTAAATCCATTATTCAATCACCTCAATTTTTCTAATATAACATGTTTTATCCATGCTTTTGAATTCTAAATATTTCATACCATCCAAGTCAAAACCAGTACCGGTACTGATGGTGGTGCCGTTCAGTTTAGTAGTTCCAACACCGTCAACAATGCTGAATTCGATTTCATTCCATGCATTATAACTGACATTGTCAATATTTGAGAATGCTTGTATATCTCCGCCGGATTTGCTGGTTACACAGCATTTGTAATGTTGGTTTGTGGTGTCTTGGAGTATGCTGTCTCCGTAACAACCGATGTAGAAGACGTTTGCGTTGGTTGTTAATCGTATCTGGATTTTCACGGTGAAATCACCGGTTAAACCAAGTTGTAGTTTATCACCAGTTCTTACATCAATAACACCAGACCCATCATACAAGGTATACGTTGGTGTATGTGTACTGCTACTGCCACTAACAGTCGCATAATAACTGTTAATGTCTGCTCCAACACACTCATCAAGGAAATGGTCACCGAAATCATTATAGAAATAGATAGTGTCACCGGATTCTCTGATGGTACTGCCGTCACTGTTATCAATCAATTGACCTGTGACACTAACGGTTTCATTATTAATAATCGCTTTATTGGTTGGACCGTATAAACGGACATTCCTGTACCATTCCTCAAAGAAGTATACGGTATGATTCGGAACACTAACAATTTCTCCGTTACAATCAACACCAGTCAACGATGCGAGGAATTTCACAGAATCGCCACTTTGGGTGATGTCCTCGTTCAATTGCAAGGTCAAATCATCAAATTCAGCGTCACCAGTGAATACGGTATAATCTAGGAAACAGCCTTGATTACTTGATTCGTAAATAAACCGTAAATGGTAAACACAAACATTCTCCTCCGCCGTGATAGTGAATGAAGCTACGGCTTGGTCACCGGTGACACTAGTCAACACCGTACCCTCATTAACAATACACTTAATCGTGGATTGTCCGATAACCGGTGATGTGCCGGCTCTCAAAGCAACACTAACAGAGAACTCACCATCAACCGGAGTAACCCAATCATCACTAAGAAATACTAGGTAGGTATGTGTTTTTTTAGTTAAACTATACACAGGCAAATGATTACCATCAATAGTGTCACTGCTCGTTGAAACCATACCACTATCAACCATAAAATCCGAAGCAGTAGTTGGGGAAACAATATTCCCCAAACACCTCACGTTCTCTGGTACTAAAATTAATCTATCCATAAATATTATACTCCGTTTGCTCGATTAATTCTTAAATTCAACTTCTCTTTCGCTTTACCATCCAACAACTGAAAATCATTACTCTCAGTTAAAGCTCTTAATACATTTCGACTGGTTAACGCTTCAATCAAAGTATTCTTGTCAATATGTGATGGAACATTCTTTAAATCCAATGTGATGTCAAGTTTATGCTCCACTTCTACGGGACTGTTATCCTGGATAATATTCTGAGATGGTGCAACATCACCCCCCATAGGATTGTCTCCTCCCATAGGATTGTCACCACCGAAACTAGGAATCAAATCAGCCACAGATTTTAACTTATCAACATACGGTTTAACTTGATTCCAAGCATCTTCAAACGGCTTCTTAATAGCATTAACCACACCAGATAAAGCATTGGAAATGGTAGACACTACATTACTAAACGGTGATGTGATATTGCTAATAACTGTACTCACTTTACTAGAAGCGGTACTGGCCCAGTGACTAATTGCAGAACTAATACGGGAAACAACACTAATCAAAGCACTATATATTCTACCAGGCAACTGCTTAACATAATTCACAATACCGCTTACAAATTGTGTTGCTTTTGTTTTAGCAAGTAACACCCACGCATTTAACTGAGCCATAATTCTTAACCTAGTATTATTTAAGTAGTTATAAACTTTACTTGCCAATTGACTAAGGTGCACTCCAATACCATTTAAGAAATTCATACCGGCTTGAATTGCATAAGACAATAATTGACCCGCCCATGTTAATATCAACTGACTGATGTTACTTGTAACGGATACATAGGCAGTCCATAACTGACTTAGCACCATCCTTATGAATGTTGGTAGATCTATCTGACCAGACCTGAACTGGTCGAATACACCAATCAAACTCATAACAAAAGTGACAATCTGAAGGATATATGGAGAAACAATACTAACAATTTCGCCCCATACATTACTCATTTCACCGCCTACTCCTTGTATGAAACTAATGAGGTTTTGGAAACCGGTGATTAACCATTGTATAACACCTATAACTGCAACGATAGGTTCTTTTATATTCTCCCATGCTTGACCTATTCCATCGATTAATGCTCTTACGATATCGAAGTTTCCTGCACTGTTGATTCCGAAGAAGTCTAATACTGCTTGACCTGCTTGTACAATCCATCCCCATAATGTCTGTAGGGCATTGCTTATCGTGCTTATTGCTGCTTGTACATCAGGATGGTTAATGAAAGCATCCCATAATCTCCTCAAACCATCACCTATGGCTTCTAACATACTACCAACATCATGCCACCAACCGAAAGCTTTACCGATTTCATAAATAGCAACAACCAATACAGCAATGGCTGCAACAACCGCCAATACTGGAGCGGCAACAGCACCAATACTTGCGGCAAGACCACCAGCAGCGACTGCTCCACCTTCAGCGGCAACAGCCGCTCCTTCTGCAGCAACTGCACCACCTTCCATTGCTACTGCTGCACCTTCGGCGGCTGGTGTTACTAGTCCTAATGCTCCGCCTAGTCCTTTTATGGTTGTTCCGAGTTCTTTTAGTCCCATGATGGATATTCCGAAACTGCCTATTTGTCCGATTAAGCCTATTGCGGAGGTTAATGGTGCGAGGACTGGGCTTATGCTTAGGCTTAGGTCTTCCCATGCTGCTCCTATTTGGTCTAGTAGTGTTTTGTGTTCGGCTTCTTCACCGGCTAGGTCTTCTAATTGACCGGCATATTCTCCAGTTATTTTTGATGCATTGTCTAATGCTCCGGCTTGTAAACCTAATGCTTCTTCGAGTTTTCGTGTGTCACCATTGGACTCTTTTAAAGCATCATTTAAACCGGTTAATGCGGCTTTTCCGCTACCGAATTTTTGTGTTGCTCCGGCGATTATAACAGAAGCTTGGTCTACATTAAATCCAAGTTCTTTGAATTGTGCATCATATTTACGGAGGAAATTATAATAGTTGTCCATTCCACCAAGAGTATTAGCATTAGCATATGCAAGAGCATTGAAAGAACTTTCAACATTGTTTAAATCAACACCTAATACACCTAACTCCATTACTAGACTACTGGTTTTTTGCGCTCCTAAATGGAATGCATCATTAACTCTGTCTATGTTGGTGGCGGATGCTCCTAGGTTTTCACTTGCTACTCCGGCTTGGTCTAATGCTTTAACATACATCATCGCTTCATCGTTAGGGAATGTGGCATTACTGATAGTATTAATCAGACTAACCATTTGTGGCTCTGCAATACCCGTTTGTGTTGCTAGTTGACCTACACTAATCGCAGCAGTATTCATCTCCTGAGCCATACCCTCAGCAGAATCACCAATCTGACCAACCTGCTCACCAAGTTGCAACAACATACTTGAATTAATGATGCCAAGGTCATTATTCATACTATTAATAGCATCATCCGCCTCAAGAACCTCCTGCTCAAGATTATCCGCATCACTAGCAGCATCATTCAACCCACTACCATTAGCCTCATCCAAAGCCGCAGCCAACCTTTCAGCTTCCGCTTCGGCTTCGGATAATTGCTCTTCAACGGCTTCGGCATCTCCTTCAATATCGCCCATGTAGATTCCTGCTAACTCTTCGGTTAATCGTTCTACTTCGGCGTTGGCTTCTTGGAATGCCGTTTCGGTTTCGTTAACTGTGCCGGTGATGCTATTGGACATGTCTTCTGCACTGCTGGTGATTGATTCGAAAACATTACTGGCTTCGTCAACAGCGGAGATTATGATGTCTAATAATTCGCTCAAAAATATCACCTACTTGAATTCTATTCCTACTCCTTTCGCAATACC